>OGLE01000015.1_pt1 | contig 126708 bp, 107 predicted proteins | sample 1572671 | NCBI WGS metagenome assembly OGLE01 (sample SAMEA2581923, study PRJEB24529) | metagenome | biome: Human gut stool | place: China | collected 2011 | reverse complement strand
CGTATCCTTGTCGAAATCATAATGGTCTGATAAAACATAGATACAGCGCTGGAGTATATTCTTAGGAGGTGGCGGAATTGGCAAAAAGAAAAAGAGCAATTCCACAATATGGTACAGTTACGCTTAACGGCATAGATTATTACAGAACGAGAGTTCAGAACACAGATGGAAAGCTGGTAGCTCTTTATGCGCGAACACCGGAAGAATTATATGATAAAGAGTTGGGAGCGATAGCGCAGATTGACAACGATACATTCTGCCGGAAATCCCCGACGGTTGCAGACTACTGTGAAAAATGGCTTCTGATGCAGTCGGTTCACGTGCGGGCAACTACGCTGATAGATTACACATCAAAGGTCAGACGGCACATTATAAAAGAACTGGGACAGATGCGGATGGCAGATGTGACACTGGATGATATTCAGCTTGCACTTGTCCCTGTTTCCGAAAAATCTGCTTCGGTATATAAGTCGGTGGTTATCTTATATAAATCCATTTTCCGGGCAGCAAAGGAAAGTAAGATTATTGATACCAACCCAACAATTTACCTTACAGCCAAAGGCGGAGGTGTTCCGCAAAAGGATAAAGCAGCATTGACGGATGAACAGGCTGCCAGGTTGCTGGATGCTATTCAGGGGCTTCCACCGTATGTGTTTGTGATGCTGGGGCTGTATGCAGGATTGCGACGAGAAGAAATTCTTGCCCTGAAATGGGATTCTGTATATCTGGATGTGGATTACCCTTATTTAACGGTACGGAGGGCATGGCATACAGAAAATAACAGGCCGGTCATTCTGGACGAGCTGAAAACGAAAGCTGCGGAACGAAATATTCCGTTGCCGGTTTGCCTTGCAGAGTGTCTGAAAGAGACAAAGGCTAATTCACAGTCAGAATATGTAGTGCCGAACAGAGACGGTGATCCGTTATCCTATACGCAGTTCAAGCGGCTCTGGCAGTACATTGTGACCCGAACAGTCAGGGAGCGTTCCTATTATCGCTACGAGGATGGAAAGCGTGTAAAACACACGGTTACACCAGTTCTTGGTGAAAAGGCAGCACATAACGGCAAAGTGATTTACAGTTTAGATTTTGAAGTGACGCCGCATCAGCTGCGGCACACATACATTACGAATCTGATTCATTCGTCCGTGGACCCGAAAACGGTTCAATACTTGGCGGGGCATGAGAGCAGTAAAATTACGATGGACATTTACGCAAAGGTTAAATACAACAGACCGGATGAGCTGGTAAGAACAATGGGCGGCGCATTTGCCCAGTGGGATGCAGCACAGGCATAACATTATAAAAGCAGGAAACAACGCAGGAGCGAGGCAAGGATGTCTCGCTCTTTGTTTTTCATAATCCGTATCTTTGATTAAGTTAGTGCTTTCTGATAAAAAGAAGGTGTGAATTTGAGAACACTCATTATCAAGAAAGGAAGATTTGTATGGCTAAGAAAAAACAAAGCGTTCCGGAGTACGGAACGGTTACAAGAAAAGGAACACTGTATTACAGAACCAGAATTACAGATGCCGATGGAAAGCAGGTCAGCTTATATGCGACCACCTGCGAAGAATTATATGAAAAGCAGTTAGAGGCCCGGAGACAGGTGGAGGAAATCATCTTTCACCGGAAGCATCCGACGGTTGCCGAGTATTGTGAAAAATGGCTGCTGATGCAGTCGGCAAAGGTGTCTGCGGCTACCATGAAGGGGTATAACCAAAACATGAGGAACTACGTCATCAAGCCTCTGGGAGATATGTATATGGAAGAAGTAACTGCGGATGATATTCGCCTGGCACTTGTTCCACTGTCAAAAAAGTCGGAAGGATTATACGCTACGGTAAATATGTTGATCAAGTGTGTTTTCTATTCGGCAGAGCGCAGTCAGCTAATAACCCATAATCCATGCGTTGGAATTTCAGCAAAGGGCGGAAAAGCATCGAAAAAGAAAGATGCCTTAACTGACCAGCAGGTTGCGGTTCTGCTGGATACGGTGAGAGGACTACCGCCGTATCTCTTTATTATGATAGGCTTGTATGCCGGTCTACGTCGGGAAGAAATTCTTGCATTGCAATGGGAGTGTGTATTTTTGGATGTACGAACCCCGTACATATCTGTGCGGAGAGCATGGAGGTCAGAGCATAACAGACCTGTGATTTCCACAATTCTAAAGACTCCGGCAGCAAAAAGGGATATTCCTATTCCGAAGTGTCTGGCGGACTGTTTACACGAAGCAAAAGCAAATTCAATATCGGAGTATGTGATTGCTGATAGCAAAGGGCTGCCACTTTCTTATTCACAGTTTACGAGAGTTTGGCAGTATGTAGTTGTTCGTTCTGTGAAAGAGAGAACCTACTATAAATATGTGAATGGACAGAGCATCAAATATACCGTCAAGCCGACATTAGGAACAACGCAGAGGAACAATCCCAAGATTCGCTATACCCTGGATTTCGATGTAACACCGCACTTGTTGCGGCATACCTACATCACGAATCTGCTCTATGCGGGCGTTGATCCCAAGACAGTTCAGTATCTAGCTGGGCATGAAAACAGCAAGACAACTATGGACATTTACGCGAGAGTCAAGTATAATAAACCAGAGGAACTTTTCGAGGTAGTGAATGATGCTTTGAACCAAGGGAATCTTGATGAAAAATTACCGATTTCTATGGTTAAGGAATAGGACAACCGACAACAGAAAATGCGAAAAAAGCCCGTAATATCAAGGAAAAACGCACCATAGAGATGTTTAATACGGTCTCAAAGCAGCTCGTAGAGCTCCTCAGTTCTCAAAGAGATAATTTTTCGGAAAAGAGAATATCAAGAGTATATTACACCTCAGAACTTCGGTTCTGGGGTGTTTTTTGTGTGAACTATGATAAAATAAATATTATAATAAAAAGAAAACAAGTATAAGAGATAATATATTTTAATATTAATCAAAACAGAGGGAGTGATTATATGACAACTGTAAGCACCAAAAGTGGTAGAATTATAAAAGTTGTATCCAGAGAAGAAGAGAAGAGTACATTGACAGAATGGGATAATGAAATGGACGAAAGGGCAGTTGAAGCTGTTAAGGCAGCAATAAATAAAGCGAAAATATGTAAAAAACCTATAGCCGGTTATGATAATGAAAAGAAACAGGCTTATGTAGAGTATGCAAATGGAGAAAGAAAATATATAAATATAGAAAACCTTTGATTCCTGCATTAGCGAATCCAAATGGCTTGTAAAAATACACATATTGTGATAACGTAATGGCGTATGAATGTCAGTGATTTTTGAAGATAGACATTACAAATAATGAATAAGAGGCAGCAAAATGGATTTTGAAGGCAGAAGACAAAGAATTTTAGACAAGATGGAGGACAATTCTATAGCAATATTGTACTCAGGCATCGAGCATCATGTGAGTGCAGATGAGTATGATTTATTTACAGCACAGGCTAACCGCAATTTCTTCTATCTGACCGGACTTAGACGCGACAACATGGTCCTTGTCCTGGATAAATGTGTAGAGCCGGCTAAGACGATGCTCTTCATAGAGGAAGCAGACCCTCTGATGGAGCGTTGGTACGGCAGGAAGGTGACTATGGAAGAAGCCGAGGAAATATCAGGAATTGATGAAGTAGAATGTATTTATGAGCTTGAGAGCACACTGGACAGGATGATGACGCGCGAGGATGTATACACAGCATATTTTGACACGTATCGTCATCAGAAGGCGGATTTGCCGGATTATAATGTGGTAAAAGCCAATGAATTTAAGACAGATTATCCGGGAGTTGCTGTGAAGAATCTTTTCCCATTTGTGGCAGAGGAGCGTATGCAGAAGGATGAGGATGAGATTGAGCTGACCAAAAAGGCAATCGCTATCACAAAGGACGGACTTTGCAATGTAATGGCTAATTTAAAGCCGGGCATGAAAGAATATCAGGCACAGGCAGACTTTGAATATATCATAAGACGCGGTGGGGCAGAGTGGACAGCTTTCCCTACAATTGCCGGAAGCGGAATGAATGGAACAATGCTTCATTATGACACAAATCGTGAGACGATGGAGGATGGAACACTGGTGCTTCTTGACCTTGGAGCCAGAATCGATGGCTACAATTCGGATATTACGAGAACATATCCGGTAAATGGCCGGTTTACCGAGCGCCAGAAACAGGTATATGATATCGTGCTTGCCGCAAACCGAAAGATTGTCGAGGCTGCAAAGCCGGGAATGACTACAAAGGAATTAAATGAAGTATGTAAGGATGTGCTTGCAGACGGGCTTATGAAGCTTGGACTGATAAAGAATTCGGTAGAGATTTCTAAGTATTACATGCATGGCGTGTCACACCATCTGGGAATTGATGTGCATGACGTGACGGTTGACTCAAACAGCAGGCTTCGTCCGGGAGCAATTATCAGTGACGAGCCGGGACTGTATATAGATGAATGGGAAATCGGTATCAGGATTGAGGATGATGTGCTTATTACCGAGGATGGTGCAGTGTGTCTGTCGGAGGATATCATCAGAACCACAGAGGATATAGAGGCCTACATGGCTGAGCACAAAAAGAATTAATCGTGATAAATGATAAATTTTGCGATTTATAATATTTTTATGTGACATAATCTGATTTATGTATTATAGTAGTGCTAGTACATCGAATAATAAGTTTCTGATGCATTGTTATTTCTTATTTGGTGTACTATAGTATAGCAGTTATTTTTTATTGCTGTATAGGTGCAACGAAAATAATTCGTTCGACAGATGGAAGGAGAACAACTATGGTAAAGAAGATTAATAGCAGTGAATTTGAACAGGTTAAAAATAATAAGGCTATCATTGTTGATTTTTCGGCAGAGTGGTGCGGTCCATGCAAGATGCTTGCGCCTGTAATGGAGCAGCTTTCTGATGAAATCACAGATGTGGAGTTTTACAATATTGATGTGGACGAGAATCCGGATCTGGCAAGAGAGTATCGTATAATGAATATTCCGGCAGTTATTGCAATCAAGGGCGGTCAGGTTGCCGGTCAGCAGATTGGTCTTGTGTCTAAGGACGATATGAAGGGCTTTATAGACGGAGTTTTCTAAGACAAAGCGTTTTATGAAGCTTTCTAAGAAGCGGGAAGACACCTGCAATGAGCTTTTGTGTGAATATGCAAGGTGTGATGCTTAACAGTTATTATGGATAGTGTAAACCGGGCAGGATATCGTGCCCGGTTTTACATTTTTTACATTTAAATTAGTTCTCTCGGAAGATTTTTCCAAAGATGAATCTAACAAGTGGTCCGGCAACAAAGAGCTGCCAGAAGAAGGCCATTGGAAAGTTTCTTATGACGAGCTCACAGAATGTCGCAAATATCTGTGAATTAAAACCACCATTGAAAAGGATGGTAGCGATAAAGCTCATCATAGGACACATAAACCAGATTGAGAAGACGGAAATTGCAAGGATTATAGCAATAGGTCTGTCCTTTCCAGGTGTGACGATTTTGAAAGCGCATTTTTTGGCAAGTGGTCCGGCAATGAATGTATCGAGAATAAAACCGGCAACAATCATGATAGGAAATTCGCCTAATGCGGCCTTAAAAACAAAGTTCTTCATACCGCCTGTTTCAAGGGCAATATTGTAGCATATCATGGCATAAACCATGACAAGCACCATCATGATGGTAAAAACGGTTTCCTGTAATCTGTTCTTTGGCATTTTTCTTAAATCCTCCTGTTATGTAAAATAAATATAGCTGTAACGAGTAGTTACAATAGGCTCTTGATAGCTGCGATAATTGAAAAAGGCTTGAAATGTATACAAGGCTTCATGCACGTAAAAGCGCAAAAAAATAGACAGAGGGAAACTTTCGTCTCGCTCTGTCTAAGCTGCAACTACCATTAATTGTCAATAGCTTATCACAAATAGAATATAAAAATCAATAGGAAGTTGGTACTATAGAAAATATGATAATAAAAGATATCGAATTTAAATTAAAAGACGGCAGAACTGCCATTTTGCGAAGTGCAAATGAAAAGGATGCCAAAGCTCTTATAGAGTACATGAAAAAGTCAACCGGTGAAACGGATTTCTTACTGAGGACACCGGAAGAATGTGAGACACAGACCATCGAGCAGGAGATTGATTTTATAAATAGCTGCAATTTGTCGGATACACATACTCTGCTGGTTTGTGAAGCAGATGGAAAAATTGCCGGAAATTGCATGGTCTGGTGGAATAAACGCGCGAAAACTGGACACAGGGCAAATGTGGCAATTGGTTTGCTGAGCGAATTCTGGAATCAGGGGATCGGAACGAGAATGTTCCGGGAAATGATAAAAATAGCAGAAAGCAATCCGAATATATTGCAGATGGAATTGGATTTTATTGAGGGCAATAGCAGGGCGAGAGCACTTTATGAGAAGATGGGCTTTAGGATAACTGGCATCAAATTTAATTCTATCAGACAAAATGACGGAACCTTGTGCAATGAGTATTCAATGATAAGGGAAATTAGTAGATAAGCAAACTTTTTATAAAAAGCCACAATATGTATTTTAGCGAGTACCAGAGAGTTTATACCTTGTAAACGTTTACTATTATGTTATACTGTAATCATTGCCGGGCATACTAATGTGTGAATGTGGACGGTAAATGGAAAAAGTAATAAGAACAGCAGGAGAAGGATTTTATGCTGTATCATAAATAAAAATGAGGTGAAAATCGTGCTTAAAGCAGAAAATTTAACTTTAAACGTAGATGATGAGGGCGGAAAGAAATGCCTTCTGAACAATATATCATTTCAGGTAGAGGACGGAGAAATGCTTGTCATTACCGGACCAAACGGAGGTGGAAAATCCACTCTGGCAAAGACCCTGATAGGTATTCAGACACCGGACAGCGGAAAGATTATACTTGACGGACAGGATATCACAGAGCTTGATATCAATCACAGGGCAAATGCGGGAATAGGCTTTGCATTCCAGCAGCCACCGAGATTTAAGGGAATGACCGTCATGAAGCTGCTCAAGCTCGCCGCAAAGGATGAGCTTTCAGACAAGGAGTGCTGCGACCTTCTCACCGCGGTAGGACTCTGTGCAAAGGATTACATTTACCGCCAGATTGACGGCACACTCTCAGGTGGAGAGATGAAGAGAATTGAGATTGCATCAGTGCTTGCCAAGGAGCATTCGCTTTGCATATTTGATGAGCCGGAGGCAGGAATCGATCTGTGGAGCTTTTCAATGCTCATACAGAAATTCGAGGAAATCCATACTGAGAAAAAGCAGAGTCTCATAGTGATTTCACATCAGGAGAAAATCATTAATATGGCAGACCGCATCATGATAATTGATGGCGGAGAAATCAAGAAAATCGGCACAAAGGACGAGGTGCTGCCTTATCTCAATGGTGTACAGAAATGTCACAAATGCGTAGAGAGACTGGAGGGAAGAGCATAATATGGTAAAGCTTGACAACGTAACAGAGGGCGTATTGGACGTCATAAATGATAATAAATTCAGTCAGACAGGTGCCTTTAATCTGCGTGAAAACGGCACATCAATCTGCCACGGAGACAGCGAGCACATCAAGATAAAGAAAAAGACGGACAAGCCCGGCATTGATATTTATATTGATGGAAAGACGGACGGAGAGGCAGTCTATATCCCGGTAGTACTCAGCAAATCAGGCATGACAGACCTTGTATACAACGATTTCTATGTGGAGGATGGTGCAGATGTAAGGATTGTGGCAGGCTGCGGAATCCACAACAGCGGCTGCAACGAGAGCAGACACGACGGCATCCATACCTTCCATGTAGGCAAAAATGCGAATGTCAGATATGAGGAAAAGCACTACGGCGAGGGAAACGGAACAGGTGCGAGAGTACTTAACCCTGTAACAAATATATTTGTGGGTGAGAATTCTGTTTTCACACTCGATACAGCACAGATAAAGGGTGTTGATTCTACAGTCCGTGAGACCAATGTGGAGCTTGGAAAGGACGCAAAGCTCTATGTCACAGAGCGTCTCATGACAGATGGAGAGCAGAAGGCGGAGTCAAATATCGAGGTGCAGTTAAACGGAGAGGATAGCTCTGCACAGATTGTTTCCAGATCCGTAGGAAAAGGAAATTCTGTCCAGACCTTCCATCCGAATGCCATCGGCAACAGCAAATGCCAGGCTCATATCCAGTGTGATTCTATCATCATGGATCATGCAGAGGTCGGTTCAATCCCTGAAATCAGGGCAAAAAATATCGATGCAGCTATCATACATGAGGCTGCAATCGGCAGGATAAACGACGAGCAGCTTCTCAAGCTCCGTACACTTGGACTTACAGAGGAAGAGGCAGAGGAAGTTATCATACAGAATTTCTTAAACTAAATCAGGCGTAAATAGAAACCCCGGAGCATGATATTGATATGCTATCAAAGCATACAATACGCTCCGGGGTTTATATTATGCGAATTATCATTAACTTGCAATCTTGACATAAACAGTAAACAACAGTAAAATAAAATCAAAACAGTAAACAACAGTAAAAGACAGTAAAACAAATTCAAAACAGTAAACAACAGTAAAAATTGGAGGCTGATATGCAAAATCCATTCACGCTTACATTTGGAAGAAGTCCACTGGAGTCGGTAGACCGTCCGGTACAGATTAATGAGATAATTGAGAATTTTACAGCGGATACAATAAATCAGCAGATGTTTATAATTACCGGTGTGCGAGGCTCGGGAAAAACAGTAATGATGACAGAAATTTCGCATAAGCTAAGAGAAAATGATGACTGGGTGGTTATAGAACTCAATCCGGCAACGGACCTGTTGTCTGCAATGCTTTCAAAATTGAATAGTGATAATATATGTGCGGGACTTATAAAATCGGCAAAGCTCGATTTATCATTTTTCGGTTTTGGAGTATCTATAGAGGGGACACAGCCGATTACAGATGCAGAGACAGCTATTATAAAGATTTTGGAAAGGCTTAAAAAGGTAGGTAAGAGACTGCTTATTACGATAGATGAGATGACAAATAGTGAGTACATGAAGGTTTTTGCAGGAGCCTTTCAGATATTTGTAAGACAGGAGCTGCCTGTATTTCTATTAGGAACAGGATTGTATGAAAATATAGAGGAGCTTCAGAATGAGAAGAGCCTTACATTTTTGTACAGAGCACCTAAAATCCAGCTCAAACCATTAAATAACGCGGCAATAATCAATAAGTATAAGACTATTTTTAACATATCTCCGGAGAAAGCAGCACAGATGGCGGGACTGACCAAAGGCTATCCTTTTGCATTTCAGGTTTTAGGGTATCTGACGTGGAACAATGATGGTGACTACAATGGCATTTTGGGCGAGTATGAACAGTATCTGAGCGAATTTGTATATGACAAAATTTGGTCGGAGCTTTCTCAGAAGGATCGCATAGTTGCAAAGGGGATTGCAGATATAAAAAGCGGAAAAATAAAAGAAATCAGGGATGCAATTGGGATGGAGACAAACGAATTCAATCCGTATCGTAAGCGCCTTATAAGAAAGGGAATTGTATCGGGAGAGATACGGGGATATGTGTATTTTACGCTGCCGCTTTTTGAGGAATATGTGATTGAAAATTATTAAAATGAGCACAGGTTCAGCAGATCATAATAAGGAGTCAAAATGAAAGCGTATTATCATCTACCGGGATTGTTTGAATTTTATGAATTATACAAAGAATTTCTCCCACTGTACCGCAAGCACCGGGAATATTTCTATGACTGGTGCGACATAGGCTCAATATACGGTGCACCGGCAGACTGCATATGGGGCGGAGGCCGCGTCGGTTTTGGTGAGCACGATTCGAAGGAAGTGCTTAAGCTGATGCAGGAATATGGGATATCCGCGAGACTTACCTTTAGCAATTCATTGCTTACTAGGGAGCATCTTCCTGACAAAAAATGTAACGAACTGTGCAGGATATTTGATATAGGCAGAGATAATGAGCGAAGCAGGGGCTTTGGAAATGGCATAATCATCTACTCAGATATTCTGCTTGATTACATAAAAGAAAACTACCCTGACTTTTATTTTGTGTCTTCAACCACAAAGGTTCTGACGGATTTCTGTGAATTTAAAAATGAGCTAAACAGAGAGGAATTCCGCTATGTGGTACCGGATTTCAGGTTGAACAAATCATTTGACAATCTGAAAGCATTATCACAGCATCAAAAGGATAAAGTAGAATTTTTGTGCAATGAGTGCTGCTGGTTTGGCTGCATGGACAGGAAGAAATGCTACGAGACGGTTAGCCGCAAAAATCTGGGCGAGGATTGCCCGGAGCATTATTGTACTGCACCTGATGCTGGGCAGGGATATCTCTTTTCAAAGGCGATGGAAAATCCGGGATTTATAGGAGTGGACGATATAAAGAACACTTATCTGCCAATGGGCTTTAGCAATTTTAAAATAGAGGGCAGAGGGCTTGGAAGTGCTATGATACTTGAATTTTTGCTTTATTATATGACGAAGCCACAGTATCAGATACATGTCAGAGAGCACATTTATCTCGATAATATGCTGGATTTATTTTGAAATATAAAAACTATACATTAACCATAATAGAAAGCGTGATTTTCAAAAATGAATATTAGAAGAGCACAGGAAAAAGACATACCAAGACTTATTGAATTATTAGAGCAGGTGCTTCAGATCCATGCCGATATCAGACCGGATATTTTTATTCCGGGGACGACAAAATATACAAAGGAAGAGCTTGCAGAAATGATAAAGGACGATACAAAGCCGATATATGTTGCGGCAGATGATGACGATGTATGCATGGGATATGCATTCTGTCAGATAAGACAGCAGCCGTTTTCCAACAATATGGTGCCGTTTACATCACTTTTCATAGATGATCTGTGTGTAGATGCAAAGACCAGAGGAGCGCATATCGGAGAGCAGCTTTTTGAATATGTCAAGAATGAGGCAAAGCATCTCGGCTGCTACGAGGTCACGCTCAATGTATGGAGCGGTAACACATCTGCTGAGAAATTTTATGAGAAGATGGGGCTTAAGACAAAGGAACGCCAGATGGAGTATATTTTAATGTAAAATGTATGTTGACAAACACAAAAAGCAGTGATAAACTTTAAACAAATTTAGCGAGATAAAGTATTAAATCGTTAAAGAAGTGAAAACAGTTTAAACAGTTTCGACAATTTAATAATTTGTAAACCGTTGAAGCGGAGATAACGGCAATGATGCCTTTACAGAGAGCCTGTGGTGCTGAGAATCAGGTGTGAAACAAGTTGTCAAATGGACCGCTGAGGGCGCAGTCAAATGGATTTATCATTCATCCAGATATCCAGAGTATTCTGCGACGTGAGGGCATACGTCATTTGTCCGGGATATGTTGGTATCCTGCCAAGCGCACGAGCTTTATCGTGAATTCAAGGTGGCACCGCGGATAGTTAAGATTATTCGTCCTTGACAGAACTAAAATTCTGTCAAGGGCGTTTTTTTAGTGAACAAAGAGGTACAATGGAGTTTGCAAGTCTGCAGGCTCGCATGCAAGCTTGCGAACGAACATTGGACTCTTATTCACTACCACACAAAATTTGGAGGCAAGCATATGAAAATTTCACCTACACTGACCGAAGTTAAAGAAATAGCAAAAACCGGGAAGTATGACATTCTCCCTGTAAGCTGTGAGATATTATCAGATTTTATCACACCTATAGAGGCTATGAGGATTCTGCAGAATGTTTCAACACATTGTTATCTGCTTGAATCAGCACAAGCCAATGAAGCCTGGGGAAGATATACATTTTTGGGATATGATCCAAAGCTTGAGATTAACTGCATAGATGGTCACATGAAGCTTGGAAAGCTTTCGGTGGAGACGGATAATCCTTCAGAGTACATCAGACAGATTCTTTCAGAGTACAAGAGTCCGAAATTCGATTATCTGCCATCTTTTACAGGTGGCCTTGTAGGTTATTTTTCGTATGATTATCTGGGATACAAGGAGAAAAGCATCAGAGGAAAAGCAAGAGACACAGAGGCTTTTAAGGATGTTGATCTGATGCTTTTTGATAAGGTAATAGCATTTGACAATCTGTGCCAGAAGATAATACTAATCGCAAATATGTCACTTGATGCTCCGGAAACAGGCTACAACAAAGCGATTGTTGAGCTAAAGCAGCTTAGGGAGCTTCTGATGCACGGAGAGAAAAAACAGAATATGGGTGGAAAGCTGCTGGGCGATGTCACACCGCTTTTTGACAAGGAGCAGTATTGTGAGATGGTCGAGAAGGCAAAGCACCATATCAAAGAGGGGGATATTTTTCAGATAGTTTTATCCAACAGATTGAGCGCACCGTTTGAGGGAAGCCTTTTTGATACCTACCGCGTGCTTCGAACGATAAATCCTTCGCCGTACATGTTTTATTTTTCGGGAACCGATGTGGAGGTTGCGGGAGCATCTCCGGAGACACTTGTGAAGCTTGAAAATGGAGTGCTTCACACATTCCCGCTGGCAGGCACGAGGCCGAGAGGTGCCACAGTAGAGGAGGACAAAAAACTTGAGGAAGGGCTGCTTAAGGATGAAAAAGAGCTCGCAGAGCACAATATGCTCGTGGACCTTGGAAGAAATGACCTCGGAAAGGTAAGTAAATTCGGAACTGTACAGGTAGAAAAGCTTCATTCCATAGAGAGATATTCACATGTGATGCATATAGGCTCGACAGTGCGTGGAGAGATAAGAGAAGAGTACGACGCACTCGATGCAATAGAGGCCGTGCTTCCGGCAGGAACACTTTCAGGAGCGCCAAAAATCAGAGCGTGTCAGCTTATCGGAGAGCTTGAGGACAACAAGCGAGGCATTTACGGTGGCGCGATTGGATATATAGATTTTACAGGAAATATGGACACATGTATTGCAATCCGTATTGCCTACAAGAAAAACGGCAAGGTTTTCGTGAGAAGCGGAGCGGGAATCGTTGCGGATTCCGATCCTGAGAAGGAATTTCAGGAGTGCATAAACAAGGCAAAGGCTTCTCTTAAGGCACTGGAAGTCTCACAGGAGGTGGAAGAATGATTTTACTGATTGATAACTACGACAGCTTTTCTTACAATCTGTATCAGCTAATCGGCGAGATAGAGCCTGATATCAGAGTAATCAGAAATGATGAGATGACAGTTGAAGAGATTAGGGCTTTAAAGGCTGACCGCATCATATTATCACCGGGACCGGGAAGGCCTGAGGATGCGGGCGTGATAATAGATGTGGCAAAGGAGCTTGGAAAGGAAATCCCAATCCTTGGCGTGTGCCTCGGACATCAGGCGATATGCGCAGCATACGGTGCGACAGTTACATATGCAAAGGAGCTCATGCACGGAAAGCAATCGGATGTATCGTTTGACACAGAAAGTCTTTTATTTAAGGGTTGCCCGAAAAAAGCAAAGGTAGCACGTTACCATTCACTTGCTGCAGATGCGGACACGATGCCTGATTGCCTAAAGATTACAGCCACTACAGATGATGGTGAGATCATGGCTGTTGAGCACAAGGAATACCCGATATACGGTGTGCAGTTTCACCCGGAGTCAATCATGACACCGGACGGAAAGCAGATGCTTAGTAATTTTATCAAAGCTTAATTGAAAATTGCAGCGTTTAATGAATTTATATATTAGTTGTTGAATTGAAAACAAATAGCAGAACAAAATCATAAACAAAATTATAAACGAAATATCATCGGAATACAGGAGGACATAATCATGATCAAAGAAGCCATAGTAAAAATCGTAAACAAAGAAGACCTCACATATGACGAGGCATATGCAGTGATGAATGAGATCATGGGCGGTGAGACAACACCAACCCAGAATGCAGCTTTTCTTGCAGCTCTTTCCACAAAGAGCGCAAAGGCTGAGACAACAGACGAAATCGCAGGCTGTGCAGCAGCCATGAGAGAGCATGCGGTACAGGTGAAAACAGGTATGGATGTGTTCGAAATCGTAGGAACAGGCGGAGACAATGCACAAAGCTTCAACATTTCAACAACCTCTGCACTTGTTGTGGCAGCAGGAGGCATGAAGGTGGCAAAGCACGGAAACAGGGCAGCCTCTTCATTATGCGGTACAGCAGACTGTCTTGAGGCGCTCGGTGTCAACATAGACCAGAGCCCTGAGAAATGTGTAGAGCTTTTAAATAAAGTCGGCATGTGCTTCTTCTTTGCACAGAAATATCACACATCAATGAAATATGTCGGACCTATCAGGAAAGAGCTTGGTTTTAGAACCGTATTCAATATTTTAGGACCGCTCACAAATCCGGGTTCACCGGCCATGCAGCTTTTAGGAGTGTATGATGAGTATCTTGTAGAGCCGCTTGCACAGGTGCTTGTAAGCCTCGGAGTAAAGCGTGGAATGGTAGTCTATGGCATGGATAAGCTCGATGAGATTTCCATGAGCGCACCGACCAAGGTATGCGAGATAAAGGACGGATGGTTCAGAACCACAGTAATCTCACCGGAGGATTTCGGCTTTGAGCGCTGTACAAAGGAGGATTTAAAAGGCGGTACACCTGAGGAAAATGCGAAAATTGTACGTGATATCTTAGGCGGACAGAAGGGCCATAAGAGAAATGCGGTACTCATGAACGCAGGCGCATCACTTTATATCGGAGGAAAGGCCGACAGCATGAAAGAGGGTATCGAGCTTGCAGCAGAAATCATTGATTCAGGAAAAGCACTTGAAACACTCTATAAGCTCATTGAGGTAAGCAACAGCTAAGCACACAAAACAGGAAAGGAAAAGCGATGAATATTTTAGACCAGCTAGCAGAATATTCAAGGCTTCGCGTGGCAGAGGACAAGAAAAAAATAAGCCTTGAGGAAATGAAAAATATCGCGATTCAGACGAAAAACGAAAAGCTTTGTGATTTTGCATTTGAAAAAGCACTCAAAAAGGATGACTTGAGCTTCATATGCGAGTGCAAGAAGGCTTCGCCGTCAAAGGGGCTTATAGAGCCGGATTTCAGATATCTTGAAATTGCAAGGGAATACGAGGCGGCAGGTGCGGATTGCATCTCGGTACTGACAGAGCCAAAGTGGTTTTTAGGCTCGGATGAGTATCTTAAGGAGATTGCGAAAACGGTTTCGATTCCGTGCATCCGAAAAGATTTTACGGTTGATGAATATCAGATATATCAGGCAAAGACACTCGGTGCCGCTGCGGTGCTTTTAATCTGCTCCATACTGTCAGAGGTGCAGCTTGGTGAATACATAAAAATCTGCGACAGCCTTGGCATAAGCGCCATTGTGGAGATACACGATGAAAAAGAGGCAGAGATGGCGGTAAGAGCCGGTGCCAGAATAATAGGTGTCAACAACCGCAATCTGAAGGATTTTACAGTTGATACAGCTAACAGCAAAAAGCTTCGTGACCTGATTCCCGATGACATCATATTTGTATCGGAAAGCGGTGTAAAGAGCACAGATGATATCAGGGCAATACGTGAAATCGGAGCTGACGCAGTGCTTATCGGAGAGACGCTGATGAGAGCGGACGACAAAAAGGCTAAGCTTGATGAATTGCGATTAAGCTAATAGAGATATATAAGTATCTTCATGGTTTTAAGAATATCTGTAACTATTCAGTACAGAAAACAAAATATTTACAAATATACAATTAGAAGGGAAAACATCATGACAAATCCAAACGGAAGATTCGGTATTCACGGAGGACAGTATATTCCTGAAACCCTCATGAATGCCGTTAAAGAATTAGAAGAAGCATACAATTATTATAAAAACGATCCTGAATTTAACAGAGAGCTCACAGAGCTTCTCAACGATTATGCAGGAAGACCATCGAGACTGTACTACGCAGAAAAGATGACAAAGGATCTCGGTGGAGCAAAAATATACCTTAAGAGAGAGGATTTAAACCATACAGGAGCCCACAAGATCAACAACGTATTAGGGCAGGCACTTCTTGCAAAGAAAATGGGCAAAACCCGCCTGATAGCTGAGACCGGAGCCGGTCAGCACGGCGTGGCAACAGCAACGGCCGCAGCCCTTATGGGTATGGAATGTGTTGTATTCATGGGCGAGGAGGACACAAAGCGTCAGGCGCTCAATGTATACCGCATGCGTCTGCTCGGAGCAGAGGTTATCCCGGTTACATCAGGCACAGCCACATTAAAGGATGCCGTATCGGAGGCAATGAGAGAGTGGACCAAGAGAATTTCGGACACACATTACTGCCTGGGCTCAGTTATGGGACCACATCCGTTCCCTACCATCGTAAGAGATTTCCAGGCGGTCATCTCAAAGGAAATCAAGGAGCAGATGCTTGAAAAGGAGCACAGACTGCCTGATGCGGTTATCGCATGTGTGGGCGGCGGCTCAAATGCCATCGGAAGCTTTTACAACTTCATAGAGGATGAGGGCGTAGAGCTCATCGGCTGCGAGGCCGCAGGAAGAGGAATAGATACCTTTGAGACTGCAGCTACAGTAAATACAGGTCGTCTTGGTATTTTCCACGGCATGAAGTCATATTTCTGTCAGGATAAATACGGACAGATTGCTCCGGTTTATTCAATTTCTGCAGGACTTGACTATCCGGGAGTCGGACCGGAGCATGCATATCTGCACGATATCGGAAGAGCAAAATATGTACCGGTAACAGATGATGAAGCGGTAAATGCTTTTGAATACCTTGCAAAGACAGAGGGAATCATCCCTGCAATCGAGTCCTCACATGCAGTGGCATATGCCATGAAGCTGGCGCCTACAATGGACAAGGACAAGATAATCGTTGTTACTGTTTCAGGCAGAGGCGACAAGGACTGCGCGGCAATAGCAAGATACAGAGGGGAGAATATTTATGAGTAAGATAAGAAGTGCGTTTGAAAACGGCAAGGCATTTATACCATTTATCACATGCGGTGATCCAAATTTAGAGACAACCGCAAAAATCGTAAGAGAAGCAGTTGCAAACGGAGCAGACCTTATAGAGCTTGGGATTCCATTCTCTGATCCTACAGCAGAGGGACCTGTAATCCAGGGCGCCAACATAAAGGCACTTGCAGCCGGAGTTACAACAGACAAGGTTTTTGACCTTGTGAGAGATTTGAGAAAAGATGTCACAATCCCTATGGTTTTCATGACATATGCAAATGTGGTTTACTCATACGGTGCAGAAAAGTTTATCAGTACATGTAAGGAAATAGGCATTGACGGACTCATTTTGCCGGATATCCCATATGAGGAAAAGGAAGAGTTTTTACCACTCTGCGAGAAATATGATGTAGACCTTATTTCATTTATCGCACCTACATCAAAGGATCGCATTGCGATGATAGCAAAGGAGGCAACCGGCTTCATCTATGTGATTTCAAGCCTCGGAGTCACCGGTACAAGAAGCGAGATTAAGACAGATCTGGCTTCAATAGTCAAGGTAATCAGAGAAAACACAGATGTGCCATGTGCTATCGGTTTTGGCATTTCAACACCCAAGCAGGCAAAGAAGATGGCAGATATCTCGGATGGTGCCATTGTGGGCTCTGCCATCATCAAGATAATCGATGAGTATGGGGAGGCTTCACCAAAGTATGTCGGTGAGTATGTTAAAGCAATGAAGGATGCGCTGTAGAGGCATTGTATTTTTATGTATGTAAATGAGATTTTCTAAGGAAACTTAAAATAATATTATAAAACCAGAAAAATGACTTTTATACCCATATTTCGAAAATAAAATTTATGAAATATGGGTATAAAACTTGAAAAATGAATATATTAATTATATAATAAGTGCAAATAAGGCAGTTCAGAGGGAGGAATATCAGGATGCTGTGTCAATTTTCTTTTAAAAATTTTAAATCATATAAAGAAACAACAACATTCGATTTTCAGGCAACATCTATTCCGGAGTTTTCAGAATCGCTGTTAAAAAGTGATAAAGCAGATGCACTTCTTCCTGTAGGGGTTATATATGGTCCGAATGGTGGCGGGAAAACCAATCTGTTACTAGCTCTTTCATGTTTGATTTCTACAGTAGTTAAGCCAATATATGAATTGGAGAAGGCAAGAGAAAAGATTATTATTCAGCAGAAGATAAGTGCGGCACCATTCTATTTTAATGAAATATCTAGGGAAATGCCGACAGAATTTGAAGTGTATTTCCGACAGGGAAAAAATGAATACAGGTACAACTTATCAATATGCGGGGATGACATTGTTGAAGAATCTCTGTATTGGAAATCCATTGGTGGAAAGAGAACGGGTATGGTTTTTGATAGGGAAGGTGCTGAAATTACATTGGGTGCAAGCATCAATAAAGCGAGTATTAACCGCTCGGTAAACCCCAAGATGCCATATTTATCTTTTTTGGCAATCAACTATGATATACCGGTAATTGTGGAAGTTCAGAAGTGGTTTGAATCATGCATTGTCAAAAACTATGCAAATCCGATTGCAGACAGACAAATAATGTTTTCTGATGATGAATCATATCGAAAGAGAATTGTTCGTGCACTAAATGATGTTGATATTGATGTATCAGGTTATCGGTATGATGAAGAAAATCATGAACTGTATACGCAGCGTATGATAGAGGGAAAGATTTATGAATTAAGTTTTAATGATGAGTCAGATGGAACAAAGAAAATGATCGCGGCATTACCTGTGATTTTGTTAGCACTGCAAGAAGGACGGCTGGTGATTATTGATGAATTGGATGCAAAATTGCATCCTAAGCTGCTTCGTTATGTAATTTCATTGTTTAAGAATAAGAATGTAAATAAAAAGGGAGCGCAGTTACTCTTTACTTCCCATGATATGACAACAATGAAAAATACAGTTTTCAGACGGGATGAAATTTGGTTTGCGGCAGAAAATGAAAGGCATGAAAGTGAAATATATTCCCTATATGAAATCAGAAGAGAAAACAATGAACGAGTAAATAGTACTGCAGCCTATGATAAACAATATCTGGAAGGGCGTTATGGTGCAGATCCATATCTTACAAATATGCTGGCAGGAGGAGAGTGGCAATGAGTTTAAAACCTCCGAAGAAAAGTGATTTAGGAAAGAGTTGGATGAAACCGCGGCGAGATAAGAATATATTGATATGTCCAGAGTACCATTTGATAGTAACAGAAGGAACTGAAACAGAGCCACAGTATTTCGAAGCAATCAGGACAATCATAAACAGTCAGTATCGAGATAAAATTCAGCTTGACATTCATGGTGCAGGAGACAATACGCTTAGTCTTTTGGATAAGGCAATGAATCTGGTCATGAACAATCCGAATGGATATAAGCATGTCTGGATAGTCTATGATACTGATGATTTTCCGGCAAAACGCATCAATAAAACGAATGAATTATGTATTAATATATCTACAGAGGAAACACAATATCATGCTATCTGGTCAAATCAGTGTATTGAACTTTGGTTTTTGCTTCATTTCAGTTTTGTTCAGTCAGATATTCATAGAAGTGATTACTGGCCAAAACTATCTGAATGGTTAAAGAATATTGGACAGGGAGAATATTCAAAGGGAAGGGCAGATATGTTCCAAATTCTGAGGCCTTTCATGGATTTTGCAATAACAAATGCTGAACGCTTGGATGCAATGAATGAAGGAAAAACTCCTGCAAGTTCAGCTCCAGGCACAAAAGTACATGAATTGATTAAACACTTGAGACCATATTTAAAAATCGGATAGGATAGGAAGAAGGAACCAGTAAAATGATGCAGCAAAAAGAAAAATTAGAAAAACAGCTTGATTTCATCAGAGAAATCGACAAGGAAAAGGAGATATTCCGCCAGACTTATTTAGCTGATGCAAGCCGCAAGGAAAATGATGCGGAGCATGCCTGGCATATGGCTATCATGACCATGCTCTTGAGCGAGTATGCCAATGAGAAGATAGACGTGCTAAAGACAGTAGGAATGCTTTTGATACACGACATAGTAGAGATTGACGCAGGAGACACATATGCCTATGATGAGGCAGGCAAGGCCACACAGCATGAGCGTGAGCAGAAGGCGGCAAAGCGTATATACGGACTCTTGCCAAAGGAACAGGGCGAGCCGCTTTTAGAGCTGTGGGAGGAATTTGAGGCGCAGCAGACGCCGGAAGCCAGATTTGCCCGCACCATGGACAATATCCAGCCAATGCTCCTAAATGATGCGTCGGGCGGGCGTTCATGGCGTGAGCACAGCGTAAAGCTGTCGCAGATACTTGGCAGAAATAAGCGCACAGCACTCGGTTCAGAGAAAATCTGGGATTATGCGTTTAACAATATACTGAAAAAGCATGTTGAGAGCGGAAACATCATAGATGATGAGGGCATCTTCTAAGTGGAAGCCGGCGTGAGTGCGGAAGTTAGCGTGAGCGGGGAAGATGGCGTGAGTGCAAAAGCCCGCGAGCGTAATGGACGGTAATAATGATTTACTGAAAAATCCCGTAGAATTCTATTGTAGGCAGTCGTTTTGTATGATATACTTTACTGGATTAAATCGGTGAACTATAATTATAAGGTGACTATTCAAGGCTACTTAAATAGTTACATGACAAGTATATTGAGCTTCATCGAAATCCACAGAATAAAACACACGGAGGAATCAAAATGAATATTGTATGCTTAGACCTTGAGGGAGTATTGGTACCTGAAATCTGGATTGCATTTGCAAAGGAGACAGGCATTCCTGAGCTTGAAAAGACAACAAGAGATGAGCCTGATTATGATAAGCTCATGAACTATAGAATAAATATTTTAAAGGAGCACGGACTCGGATTAAAAGAAATCCAGGAGACAATCGCAAAGATAGATCCAATGCCTGGCGCAAAGGAATTCTTGGATGAGCTTCGTTCAATCACACAGGTAATCATCATCAGTGATACATTTTCACAGTTTGCAGGCCCGCTCATGAAGAAGCTCGGCTGGCCGACAATCTTTTGTAACGAGCTTGAGGTTGCTGAAGATGGCGAGATTACAGGCTTTAGAATGAGATGTGAGCAGTCAAAGCTTACAACTGTAAAGGCACTGCAGTCTATCGGATACGATACCATCGCAAGCGGTGACAGCCACAACGATTTAGGCATGATACAGGCCAGCAAGGCAGGCTTCCTTTTCAGAAGCACAGATGCCATCAAGAAGGACTACCCTGAGCTTCCTGCATATGAGACATATGATGAGCTGCTTGCAGCGATTAAAGCAGCATTATAATCATAAATATAGTTGAAAAAAGCTTCCCACATGATATTTTAGAGTGGACACATCCACCTGTACATGTGGGAAGTTTCTATATATTTATGTCATGCAAAATCATATGAAAGAAGGTAGAGTGTAGATGTATACGGTAACACATATATATGAGGCTGATTTTGGCTGTGAGGAAAGAGCAGACGGCGCAAAAGCAAAATGTATGGTTTATCTCGAAGACGAAGCAGGGAAACAGTATCATGTAGAGGTTGAGGATGAATGGCTTACGGCAAACGGGATAGAAGAGGGATCACATTGGAAAGGCACATTATAATCTGATGATATGAGAACGATACAAATTGCAATCTGTGATGATGAAAAGCAGTTCATAGAGAAACCGGATAGCACAATAAAAGAGACGGGATGCTGTTTTTATGTATTGACAACAGTGCAAAAGGTGCTATAATAAAATTAACATATGAACAATAATTCATATGTTCAATAAAAAACGTACAGTAAATCAAATAATTCATGAAAATAAGGAGAACACCACTATGAAGAAGACTTACAAAATCGATGTAGACTGCGCTAACTGCGCCAACAAGATGGAGGATGCCGCAAAGAATACAGCAGGTGTAAAGGATGCTACAGTCAATTTCATGACACTCAAGATGAGCGTTGAGTTTGAAGAGGGACAGGATGCAAAGGCGGTTATGCAGGAGGTTCTTAAGAACTGTAAAAAGGTAGAGGACGACTGCGAGATTTTCTTATAAATTGCCGGGCGCAGGAATGACAAATGATATTTTTTCAATGCCTGCGCTATAGTAAGGGTGATTATCAAGAGATTATAATGAATGGAGCTATGGCGTATGAATAAAAAGCAGAAAAAAGTACTTGCGCGTATCATAATCGCAGCGGTACTCATGATTATATTACATTTCATACCGGTTAAGGGAATTATCAGGTTCCTGCTTTACATGGTGCCTTATCTGGTCATAGGATACGATATCCTGAAAAAAGCATTTAAGGGAATCAAAAACAAGCAGGTATTTGATGAAAACTTCCTGATGGCGGTTGCCACTGTAGGTGCGATAGCGGTTGCGCTCTATGAGAATGGTGACTATACAGAGGCTATAGCCGTTATGCTCTTCTACCAGATTGGAGAGCTGTTTCAGAGCTATGCAGTCGGAAAGAGCCGTAAGAATATCAGTGAGCTCATGGACATCAGACCCGATTATGCCAATATCGAGGTGGACGGAAAGCTCACCCAGGTTGATCCTGATGAGGTTGCTATCGGCTCGGTAATCGTGGTACAGCCCGGAGAAAAGGTTCCTATCGACGGTGTGATAGTTGAGGGCTCATCTACATTAAACACCAGTGCGCTTACAGGTGAGAGCGTGCCGAGGGATGCAAAATGCGGTGATGAGATAATCAGCGGATGCATCAATATGTCCGGTGTTTTAAAGATTAAAACGACAAAAGAGTTTGGCGAATCAACGGTTTCAAAGATACTTGACCTCGTTGAAAATTCAAGCTCAAAGAAATCAAAATCAGAAAACTTCATATCAAAATTTGCCAAGTATTACACTCCGGCAGTCTGCTACAGTGCACTTGCACTTGCGATACTGCCACCGCTTGTCAGAATACTTTTCATGTCAGCCGCACCACAGTGGGGCAGCTGGATATACAGGGCACTTACCTTCCTTGTAATAAGCTGTCCATGCGCGCTGGTCATCAGTATTCCGCTCAGCTTTTTTGCAGGAATCGGAGGCGCCAGCCGCGAGGGCGTTCTTGTAAAGGGCTCAAACTATCTTGAGACCTTATCACAGACCAGATACGTTGTATTTGACAAGACCGGCACCATGACAGAGGGCGTTTTCGAGGTGGCAGGAGTCTACGACAATACGCTCGATAGAGAAAAGGTGCTCGAGTACGCAGCACTCGCAGAGAGCAGCTCATCGCATCCAATCAGCAGGAGCTTACAGAAGGCGTATGGAAAGGAAATCGACAGAACCCGCGTGACAGACGTTGAGGAAATCAGCGGTCACGGAATCACCGCAAAGGTAGATGGCGTATCTGTAGCGGCAGGAAACTACAAGCTTATGAAAAAGCTGGGCTTAAGCTACAGTGAAACTGACAAGGTCGGCACCATAGTCCATATCGCAATAGACGGCAGATATGAGGGCTATATCCTTATCTCAGATAAGATAAAGCCAACCTCAGCGGCAGCAATAAAAGCATTGAAAAAAGCCGGAATAAAAGGTACAATAATGCTTACAGGCGATTCGAGGACAGTAGCCGACTCAGTAGCGGCGGAGCTGGGAATTGATGAAGTATACAGTGAGCTTTTACCGGGCGATAAGGTGGCAAAGGTAGAGGAACTGCTCGCAAGAAAGGGCAGTAAAGAAAAGCTCGCCTTCGTCGGAGACGGAATCAACGATGCACCGGTGCTCTCAAGAGCAGATATCGGAATTGCAATGGGCGCCATGGGTTCAGATGCAGCAATCGAAGCCGCAGATATCGTCCTCATGGATGATGACCCGCTAAAGATAGCAAAAGCAATAAAAATATCGCGCAAATGCCTGCGAATAGTATATGAAAACACATACTTCGCAATAGGCATCAAGCTGATCTGCCTCGTGCTCGGAGCAGTCGGAATAGCCAATATGTGGCTCGCAATATTTGCAGATGTAGGAGTAATGGTGATAGCGGTGCTAAATGCAATACGCGCATTATTCGTACACAAGCTCTAAATGCATAGAGCCCAAAAAGCAGATATCAAAGCATGATGAAACTACTATATAAAAAATACCAGACAGAATGCACCCAAGAGGTGCACTCTGTCTTTCGCGTATATAAAAAAGTTACTGTGTAACTGCGAAGGCACATGCAATTTATGCGGAGCACCCGCCCCATAGCCAAAAAGTAAATATAACGCAAATATAACGCAGAAAGGACACCACACCATGAGCGAAAACATAAATGAACAGATAGAATGCTGCGACTGCAACGAAATCCACGAAGATCTTCTGAAAATAGTAAATGATACAATGCCTGAGGAAACCGAGCTCTACGACCTTGCAGAGCTTTTTAAAGTATTTGGCGACTCCACCCGGATCAGAATCCTCTTTGTGTTGTTTGAAGCGGAGGTATGCGTCTGTGACCTGGCAAAGGTGCTCAACATGACACAGTCCGCCATATCCCATCAGCTTAGGATATTAAAGGCAAACAAGCTCGTAAACAGCAGACGTGAGGGCAAATCAGTGTTTTATTCGCTTGCAGACGGACATGTGCGCACAATCATTGCGCAGGGACGTGAGCATATCGAGGAATAATACAGGGAGGAATACACGTGACAGAATTAGAAGAATACTATAACAAATTCAACGAGGAAAAGCGCCTGAACAGCCGCCACGGCAGGGTAGAGTTTATCACATCCATGAAGTATATACACGATTGTCTTGGCAGCCTGATGAATGAGAAGCAGCTTGATCTTCGCTCGCAGATTAAAATACTGGATGTCGGTGCGGGTACAGGCAGATACTCAGTGCCTCTTGCTGAGGAGGGCTATGATGTGACAGCACTTGAGTTAGTTAAGCATAACCTCGGCAGGCTGAAGCAAAAGAGCGATAAAGTAAAGGCATACCAGGGCAATGCCACAAAGCTGAAAAAGTTTGGAAACGATGAATTTGACCTCACGCTCGTATTCGGACCGATGTATCATCTGAAGTCAGCGGAAGAAAAGCTTGCCGCATTGAATGAGGCAAAGAGGGTGACAAAACCGGGTGGTTACATACTTGTGGCATACATTATGAATGAGTACAGCGTTATAACCTATGCCATAAAGGAGAAGCATATAAAAGAGAGCATAGAGGGCGGAATGCTCGATGAGAGCTTCCATTGTACAGAAAAAGCTAATGATTTGTACAGTTTTGTCCGATTAGAAGATATAGAGGCTTTAAATGCACAGGCATCCCTCACACGTGAAAAGATAATAGCAGCAGATGGCGCGGCAAATTATATCAGGCCATTTTTGAATGCTCTTGACGAGGAAGAGTTTGATATGTTTGTACAGTATCATCTTTCAACATGTGAGAGAGCAGACCTGATGGGGGCAAGTGCGCACACGGTTGATATTCTAAGAGTGCGGTAGTTACGAACCGCTTCAATACAGTATAAGATTACATATGAGGAGAACTATGAAAAACAAGGGATTAAAAATTCTATTATCTGTGCTTTTGGTTTTATGCATAATTATGGCAGGAGCACTCATAGGAAAAGAGTATATTGCAGATAATATAAAAGAAGCCGCCAATCAGAATGGTGTGGATGTAGTGAAAGACACATCGGATGCCGGAAAAGAAGATGATAACGCAGTTGACAGTACGGCAGCAGGCGCAGAGAGTACACAGCCTGATGCAGCAGCCGAAACAGAAGCGGATACACAAAAGCCACAGATGTCAACCATAGTGATTACGGCCACGGGAGACTGTACACTTGGCAACAATCAGGAGCAAAGCTATGACGGCAGCTTTAATTCTTATTATGACTCAAAGGGTCAGGACTATTTTTTCGGTGGCGTCAGAGATATTTTTGAGGCTGACGATATGACACTTATCAATTTAGAGTGTGTGCTATCGGATGCGACGGAGCGCGTAGAAAAGCGCTGGAACCTTAAGGGAAAGCCTGAGTACATTGGAATAATGACGGGCAGCTCCATCGAGGCCTGCAGTCTTGGAAACAATCACACATACGACTATGGACAGGCTGGACTGGACGATACGAGAAATGTGCTTGAAAATGCCGGGATAGTGTATGGCTTCAATGATCATACCGGTATTTACGAGACTGATGATGGGACAAAGATTGGAATAGTGTCAGCCAGCCTTTTGTCACAAAACGGTGACCGCGAGGCATATATCCAAAACGGTATATCGCAGCTTCGCGAGCAGGGAGCGGCGATTGTTATCGCATGCTGTCACTGGGGCATAGAGGGCGACCATTACCCTAATGACTATCAGCAGGCGGCAGCACATCGTATCATCGACTGGGGAGCAGACCTGGTAGTCGGAAACCACCCTCATGTACTGCAGGGGATGGAGGTCTATAACGGCAAAATGATATGCTACAGTCTTGGAAATTTCTGCTTCGGAGGCAATAAAAATCCGGCAGACAAGAACACTGCGATTTATCAGCAGGCATTTACTCTGATAAATGGTGAATTGCAGCCGGGCATAGATGCACAGATTATTCCATGTACCTTAAGCAGCACGAGCTCATATAATGATTTCAGACCGACAGTGGCTTCGGGCGAAAAAGCTCAGGAGATATGCAATTTAATGAACACATATTCACAAAATTGTAGTAATATAGAGATTGATGGGCTTGGAAAGCTGCATGTAAATTAATAGAACGAATTAAGATAAAAAGCAGTCATGCAACAAATAGCATGTACCATCATACAAATATAGTAAGGGAGCAAAGAGCAATATGTATATGTGGAGAGAGCGCAGTAAAGAAGAAAAGCATGAGGATGTAGTAAATACAGGCCTGCTGCCGCTTGATGTGGTAGAGGGATTTAAGATACGTCCGGGCTTTTTCAGAATGTACGGAGCGTGCGTGGCATCGAACGGAGTGAGCTTTACCATCAATTCCCATGGAGCAACAAGGTGCACTCTTTTATTGTTCAAGCCACAGGCATCAAAGCCGTATGCGAGGATTCCGTTTCCTGATTCATATAGGATAGGAGATACCTACTCCATGCTTGTTTTTGATATAAAGCCGGATGAATTTGAGTATGCATTTTCGTTTGACGGACCATATGAGCCGGCAAAGGGACTTTTGTTTAACGAGGAAAATGTCCTTTTAGACCCATATTCAAGAGCGGTCACTGGACAGCGAAAATGGGGAGAAAAGCCGGAGGGAGGCAAGGATTTTGAGTACAGAGCCAGAGTTGTAAAAAGCAGCTTTGACTGGGGCGACATAAAGCAGCTTGAGCAGCCCTTTGAGGATCTTGTGATTTATGAGACACATGTGAGGGGATATACAAAGGATAAGTCCTCAGGAGTCAGCGCACCGGGCACATTTGCCGGATTGAAGGATAAGATTCCGTATCTGAAGGATCTTGGAATAAATGCAGTGGAGCTCATGCCGATTTTTGAGTTCGATGAGATGGAGAGTGCGAGGGTGGTTGATGATGTACAGCTCTACAATTACTGGGGCTACAACACAGTATCATTTTTTGCACCGAATACCAGCTATGCCTTCAACGAGGAGCACAACCACGAGGGAGACGAGCTGAAATCACTGATAAAGGCTCTGAAGGAAAATGGCATAGAGGTCATTCTTGATGTGGTGTTCAACCATACCGCTGAGGGAAATGAGATGGGACCATGCTTTTCCTTCAAGGGTATAGACAATAACGTGTACTATATGCTGACACCGGATGCACACTACTACAATTTCAGTGGCTGTGGAAACGTTATGAACTGTAATCATCCTGTTGTGCGCAGCTTTATTATAGACTGTCTGAGACACTGGGCCATTGAGTACAGAGTGGATGGCTTCAGATTTGACTTGGCTTCCATTCTCGGAAGAGATCAAAACGGTGCACCTATGGCCAATCCGCCGATTCTTGAGTCGCTGGCATTTGACCCGGTGCTTGGCAAGATGAAGCTCATCGCAGAGGCCTGGGATGCAGGCGGACTGTATCAGGTGGGAAGCTTCCCGTCATGGAACAGATGGGCTGAGTGGAACGGCAGATACAGGGATGACATGAGAAGCTTTTTAAAGGGCGATGACGGTATGGCGGGAAATGCCATCACACGTATCACCGGCTCACGCGACCTTTACAGCCCGGAGAGCAGAGGACACAAGGCATCAGTCAATTTCATGACCTGTCATGATGGCTTTACACTGTATGACCTTTACTCATACAATGAAAAGCACAATGAGAAAAACGGCTGGAATAACACAGACGGAGACAACAACGGACATAGCTGGAACTGTGGCGCAGAGGGTGAGACAGACGATCCAAATGTAAACGGACTTAGAAGGCGCCTTATAAAGAATGCATTTGCAGCGCTTTTGTGCAGCCGTGGCCCGGCGATGTTTTTTGCGGGCGATGAGTTCTGCAACACCCAGTTTGGAAACAACAATGCGTATTGTCAGGACAATATCATTTCATGGCTCGACTGGGGCAGGCTTGAGGAATTCAAGGAAATCCATGATTTCGTGCGTCATATGATTCAGTTCAGGAAAGAGCATCCTATACTCAGAAAGATGACAAAGCCTTCATCCTGCCAGTTCCCGGAAATCAGTGTGCACAACGGTACACCGTTCAATGCCTCAACGGATTACAAGACAAAGCTCATCGGCATCATGTATGCCGGAAGAAATGAGGAGGACACGGAGGATGATATTGTATTCTATTGCATGAATGCATATTGGGAGCCGCTTGTGATGCAGCTTCCGGTGCTTCCGAATGGAAAACACTGGCATGTGGACACCAACACCAATGCAGAGTATTTTGACGGAGAGGACTTCACGGCAAAGACGGAGCTTTTGGGTGTCAACACCATAAGAGTTCCTGCGAGAACCACGATAATACTTGTGGCAGAATAACAATAAAATCTGCAGCCCGGCACACATTGTGATATGTGCACCGGGCTGTTTTTCGTTACAGTTTTGGCTTAGACTGTAACATTTCCCCCTTTCATTTTTCAATATATTTTATGTGACATTTGCATTAGCAGCCGGTGATGGTTGTGAAGTGATACCGGAAGGCCTTGTATATATCACATAATCAGTTGTGAGTTGGACAAATTTCGTCTGTGAATCCAAGAAAATAATTGGGTGTTACACCAAAAATTGTACTTAAATGGCAAATGACAAAAATGTCAGGCACTCTACGGCCTGTCCTGTAGCCTGAAATCGTTGATTCTGCACAGCACATGATTTCCGAAAGAGCCACGTTGGTCAAGCTGTGGAGCCTCATCAGATAATCAAGCCTGTCAGGCACAGTTGTGCTAATGGTTGATAGCTGCCTTTCTTGTAAAAAGATATTTATTTCATTCATAAACAAATTGTAACACAATAATCGTAGAAAGCAACAAATATCTGAAAAAATACGAAAAAATTAGAAAACTTAAAATTACAATTTTAAATCCAGCCACCATCAAAAGTGATTATTTGTCCTGTGAGGTAATCAGGTGCAGTGATGACAGAGTAAGCCATATCTGCGACTTCATCGGCTGTGGCAAAGCGTCCGGCAGGGATTTCATCGGCCAGCTCAGCGCGTTCTGTCTCATTAAAGCATCGGTTCATATCGGTATCTATGACACCGCAGGCTATGGCATTTACCGGAATATGCGATGGCGCAAGCTCCTTGCCGAGGGCCTTGGTAAATGCATTTATACCGCCCTTGCAGGCTGAGTATGCCACCTCGCAGGATGCTCCGACATTGCCCCAGACAGAGGAAATCTGTAGTATACGGCCGCATTTATCAGCAACCATATAAGGGCTGACGAGCTTTGTAAAGTTGAAAACACCGGTTAGATTTATCGCCACGATATTGTTCCATTCCTCCGGTGTCATGTCGCTCAGCAGCCCGATATGCGATATGCCGGCATTGTTAATGAGCACATCTATATGGCCAAAATGGGAAATGGTATTCGCAACCATATCCTTGGCAAAGAAAAAGTCTCCTACATTTCCGGTGAAGCATAGCACCTCAATTCCGTATGCACAGTGAAGCTCATCAGCCAGAGCTTTTAGCCTGTCAGATGAATTGCGGCAGCAAAGTGAGAGGTTATAGCCACAGGAAGCCAGCTTTTTGGCAATGGCGGCACCGATACCGCGTGAAGCTCCGGTTATTATAGCTGTTTTATTTATGTGATTTGTCTGATTTGTCATGATATTCTCCTTATAATTTTCATACCTTGGGGGTTAGCCGGTCACTGCGCTGCCGGGCCGGCTTCATAGTATAAAAAAATAATTACATGATTAAATTACAGTTCAGTCATGGGTATGATACCTCGCTGTGAGGCTGGGCACAACAGTGTAAACTTTTATCATATTATACAGCATAAATCATACCATAAATATATATTATGGGGTAGACAAAATTTATACATTGTGATATTATTTAATAGTTGCAAAACACATTGCAGACGGCGTGTGGCTCAGTTTGGTAGAGCGCTACGTTCGGGACGTAGAGGTCGCAAGTTCGAATCTTGTCACGCCGATTTATTTATGAATATATCTGAATAGTTATCGGTTATTTCATTTTAGGACACGCGTATAGCGTGTTTTTTTATTTGGTTTTTTGGGAAATCAAAGTAATATATTGCTTTATCAACAAAAAAGCAGAAAAATAGTACTAGTGTATTGGCTTGCTTTAAGAAAGGGACAGGAAATAGGGGATATGAATATTTTTTTACATGCATTTTACACACTAATGATTTTGCATTTTACATTTCCCCATTACTATATCAGTTGTAACGAACAAAGAAACAAATTCAAGAAAGAAATGAAAGAGGAAATTAAAATGAAAAATCGTATGAAAAAACTTTTAGTTTTAGCAACTGCTGCAACAATGATGACAGCAGCATTTACAGGATGTGGTTCAAGCTCAGACGGAGCAGACAACAATGCAGATACAAGCGCAGACAAAGGCGCATCAAATGAGAACTTAAGCGGTTCACTTTCACTTGCAGGAAGTACTTCAATGGAGAAGCTTTGTGAGGCACTCAAGGAGTCGTTCATGGAGAAGAACCCTGGAGTGACAGTAACAGTTGAGTATACAGGCTCTGGTTCAGGAATCGAGTCAGTAACAGCAGGAAGCGTAGATATCGGAGATTCATCAAGAGCACTTACAGATGATGAGAAAGCAAACGGCGTTGAGGAAAACATCGTAGCAATCGACGGAATCGCAGTAATCACAGACAAGGACAACTCAGTAACAGAGCTTACATCAGATGATTTAAAGAAAATCTACACAGGTGAGATTTCAAACTGGAAGGATCTTGGCGGAAAAGACGAGGCAATCGTAGCAATCGGCCGTGAGGCAGCTTCAGGAACAAGAGGAGCCTTCGAGGAGCTTCTTGATGTAAAGGATCAGTGCAAATATGCACAGGAGCTTGATTCAACAGGAGCAGTTCTTGCAAAGGTAGGTTCAACACCGGGAGCAATCGGATATGTTTCACTTGACGTACTTGATGATACAGTAACAGCAATGAAAATTGACGGCGTAGAGGCAACAGAGAAAAATATCGTAGCAGGCAAATATCTCCTTTCTCGTCCATTCGTAATGGCTACAAAGGGCAAAATTGACGAGCAGAACGATATTGTTAAGGCTTGGTTTGACTATGTAAACTCAGATGAGGGACAGGCAGTTATCAAGAAGGTAGGCCTTATCCTCCCTCAGTAGAAATTATCGGTCATAGTAATAATACAAAATACAGACATCGATATTAGACATCAGTATTAATACATATCGACAAGATACAGGGTTTCCTCAGGAAATGGCAGGTTTCCTGGGGGATTTTTTGAAACAAGGAGTATCAAATGAAACATAAATCCATAGTAGAGAATGTTGCCAAAATAATATTCACGGTATGTGCGGTTGTGGCAATATTCGCAGTTTTATCAATAACAATTTATATGTTCCTTAAAGGCGCACCGGCATTTTTCAAGGTCGGAGTGTTAAACCTCTTATTCGGAACAAAATGGGCACCGACAGCGGCAGACCCAAGCTACGGAATATTGTACATAATCCTGACATCCATCATAGGAACAGCAGTATCTATACTCATAGGAGTGCCAATTGCTCTTCTTACAGCAGTATTTCTTACTGAGGTGGCAAATAAAAAGCTCTCAGCAGTAGTGCAGCCGGCAGTAGAGCTGCTTGCAGCCATTCCATCAGTAATCTATGGACTTTTGGGACTTATGATACTTAATCCGGTATTATACAAGCTCGAGAAGCATGTTTTTGCAAACTCAGCAACGCATCAGTTTACCGGCGGATCAAATCTGCTTGCAGCAATAATAGTGCTTGCAATCATGATTCTTCCTACAGTAATCAACATGAGCGTATCATCAATACAGGCAGTACCGCAGCAGATGAGAGCGGCATCACTTGCACTTGGAGCAACAAAGATACAGACAATATTTAAAGTGACGGTTCCTGCAGCAAAGTCAGGAATCATGACAGGAATTGTGCTCGGAATAGGACGGGCACTTGGAGAAGCTATGGCTATCAACATGGTAGCCGGTGGAACGGTAAGCTTTCCACTTCCGTTCAACTCAGTGCGTTTCCTTACCACACAGCTTGTCAGCGAGATGGGATACGCCAGCGGACTTCACAGACAGGTGCTTTTCTCAGTAGGCCTTGTGCTTTTTGTGTTTATCATGATAATCAACCTCACCCTTATGAAACTCAAAAAGAAAGGAGCTGTGGAAAATGACTAGTATAAATGGAAAACGCCGCAGAATAGGCGATGATGTAGTATATTTTTTCATATATCTGTGTGCAGCATTATCGGTAGTGCTGCTTGCGGGAATCATCATATATGTATTTGTCAGGGGAATCGGCCAGGTAAACTTGCAGTTTCTGACCAGAGAGACATCTGTCTTAAGAGGCACTGTCGGAATAGCGGGAAACCTGCTTAATACACTTTACATCATAATTATCACCATGCTCATAGCAACTCCTGTCGGAGTGGGAGCAGCCGTGTACCTGAATGAGTATGCAAAGCCGGGTAAGCTCGTATCCACAATCGAGTTTGCCACAGAGACACTTGCAGGAATACCGTCAATCATCTTTGGCCTCTTCGGAATGATGTTTTTCGGGCAGACAATAGGCTTTGGCTACAGTATCCTCACAGGTTCACTGACACTGACGCTCATGGTACTGCCTCTCATCACAAGAAATACACAGGAGGCGCTTAAAACTGTACCGGACAGCTACAGACACGGAGCAGTCGGACTTGGAGCCGGAAAATGGCACACCATCCGTACCATCCTGCTGCCATCAGCCATGCCGGGAATTATCACGGGTGTTATCCTTGCGATAGGACGAATCGTAGGAGAATCGGCAGCACTTCTTTTTACGGCAGGAAGTGCGGGAATGCTTCCAAAGGTTGCAAGCGGATATTTCTCAAAGATAATGCAGTCAGGTGGAACACTTACCATCAAGCTATATCTTGCAGCGACAAGTGAAGGAAAATTCGACCAGGCATTTGGAATTGCGGTTGTGCTTCTCGTAATTGTATTCTTAATCAACATCCTGACAAAGGTGCTGGCAAAGAAATTCCAGGCGAAGTAGAATCAGCTGCGCTGATGGGCGCTTGCTTCTACATAATATACGTTTTCTTACGAAATATGCACTACCGCATATTTCTGTACTGAATAATTACAAACTAACCAATATAATAAACTAACTAAGAAGGAAGCTTCGATTTGAAATAAGTAAATCGGAGCTTCTTTTTTTTCTTAAACAAATCTTAATGTGTTACATAATTGGATTTTAATGTTACAATTGATACAATAAGAACAACATAAAACTTCCGGAGGCAATTATGTATAAAGTATTAGTATGTGATGATGAGAAAGACATTGTATCAGCAATCAGCATTTATTTGACCAGCGATGGCTACGAGGTAATCCCGGCGCGAAACGGGCTGGAGGCGCTCGATATAGTAAAACACAATGATGTGCATCTTGTCCTGATGGATATCATGATGCCTGTCATGGACGGCATAGAGGCGATGGTGGAAATCAGAAAAATCTCTAATGTGCCGGTCATACTGCTCACTGCCAAAAGTGAGGACACTGACAAGGTACTCGGGCTCACGGTCGGAGCAGACGACTATGTGACGAAACCGTTTAACCCGGTGGAGCTGCAGGCGAGGGTGAAGTCGCAGATAAGGAGATACATGCTTCTCGGCGCAGGCAATACAAGCGTAGGAAAGCTGGTAATCGGCGGCATTGAGCTCGATGACAAATCAAAGACAGTGACAGTTGATGGCGAGGCAGCAAATCTCACACGTACAGAGTACGATATTTTGAAGCTTCTCATGGAGCATCCGGGCGAGGTGTATTCGCCGAATCAGATATATGCAAAGGTCTGGAAGGATGAGCCATACGGGACAGAAAACACGGTGGCGGTACATATCCGTCATCTCAGAGAAAAGGTTGAGATAAATCCGGCTGAGCCAAGGTACTTAAAGGTCATCTGGGGGCGCGGATACAAAATTGATGCTGAATAAAATGGAAGGTGAATGATATGAAAAAAATATCAAGAAATCTGTGGCTTAAGCTGGCGGCATTTATAGTATGCTCGGTCATGGCGGCAGGGCTTGTTGTGACAACGTTAGTTGCAGTGTACACAAATTATGAAAGCACAGCACAGCTAAGGGATGAAATTCATGCGAATATTGCAGGAGCCTATAGCAGACAGATGGTGTACAATTATGAATCCGGTGATGACAATGCATTTTCGCAGATGACTAATGATACCAATCTGCAGGCCGCAGTGGTAAAGAGTAATGAAACATCAGAGGACAAGGTTGATGTGAAATCTGATGCTGCAAAGGTGTATTCAAGTGTAGATGAAATATCAAATCCGGATTATATTTTTAGCTACAAGGCAAAGAACTTAAAGTGGAACAGGCTATCAAATCTGTGGGATGCAATGAGCGGCAGCTATGAGGAGTCAGACGCTGCTTCAAGCGATATGAACAGTGAGAGAATCAGCTCAATCATGTATTCCAAGACAAATGGGCTCTTTTATCTGTGCCTGAATGATGGCACAGCTTATGTCATTCCAAAGGTGAGGGTGATGACAGGCTCTAACGATAATAGCTCGCTCGGCTTATATAAGGTAGTTGAGAAAACCGATGAGAATGGAAATAAATACTTTGCCTATGAGGAGATGTTTACAGGCCAGCCGCTCGATACTTCCGGCTTTGCCGAGTGGAAAAATGTAAAGTGCTATGATGAAAAAGGAAATCATATAAAGTGTGGCATGAATCTGGAGGATGACGATGATTCGGGCTTTGAAAGTGACGGTTCTTACTACAGTTATAGTGAGGATATTTATTATGACCGCTACGAAATCATAAAAGTAGTGGAGCAGGTGAATGAGAGCTATGAGCTTTTACCGGATACCTTTAATATATCGGATACCGGAATTGTGTACTATCCATACACCCCAACGGAAGAGCAGCCTGAGTACTATTATGTGTATGCAAAGCTTCCGCAGCAGCTTCAGGAAAAGGGCGATTACTTCAATCAGGCAGACAGCTTACTTGACGTCATGGAATTTACAGAGGCTCATTTAAGTGTATTGTTTGTCATATTTATACTTGGTTTTGTGATTACAGCGGGGTATCTGCTGACAGTTGCCGGAAAACGTGAGGATTCGGAAGAAATTAAATTACGATTATATGACAGGCTGCCGTATGAGGTGATGCTTGGAGTGACAATGTTTGCAGACTTTATGGTATTTCCGGCAGGCTTTTTGCTTATAAAGCAGCTTCCGGTGGTGGCACTCATTTGTCTGGCGGCAACCATGGTTTCGCTTGAAGCAATCCTGACAACATACGTAAGAATCAGGGCACATGAGTTCTGGAAGCATACATTGTGCTACTATGTTGTGAGATTTTTCTTAAAGCCTGTCAAAAAGCTATGCAGGATGGTATTTGCTCCAATCAGATACGGCTTTTCATGGATAGAAAGAAATGTACCGCTGTTTTTGATCAGTATGCTGGCATTCGGTTTCATATGCCTGCTTGAGCTTATAGGATTTGGAATAGGGAGTATTGGATTTATATTCATTATAAAGCTTATAGAGCTTGCTCTGCTTATCGCATTTATCATGCAGTATGACAGGATAAGATGCGCCGCAAAGGCTATAGCAAACGGTGATTTTTCACAGCCGGTTGATACATCAAGGCTTATGCTGTTTTTCAGAAAGCATGGTGAGGATTTGAACAATGTGAGCAATGGAATAGAGGCGGCGGTCTCTGAAAAAATGAAGAGCGAGCGCTTCAGGACGGAGCTTATCACAAATGTGTCACATGATATAAAGACACCGCTCACCTCGATTATCAATTATGTGGACCTGTTGCAGAAGGAGGACATAGATAACGAGAAGGTACGCGAATATCTTGACGTTCTCGACAGACAGTCATCACGTCTAAAAAAATTAATTCAGGATTTACTCGAAGCGTCAAAGGCATCTACGGGCAGCATAAATGTAGAACTTGAGGAACTGGATGCGGCTGTTATGCTGTCACAGGTAGCCGGAGAATACAAAGAAAAATTCGAGAAAAATAATCTTGATTTAATTATCAAAAATGACGTTACACCTGTCATGATTCAGGCAGATGGACGACATCTGTGGAGAGTGTTTGATAATCTGATGAACAACATCAACAAATACGCCCAGCCTGGCACGAGAGTGTACATTGACATCATTCCAAAGGACAGCGGAGCCATCATAACCTTCAAGAATGTGTCGGCTACACCGCTTAATATTTCAAGCGATGAGCTAAAGGAGCGCTTTGTCAGAGGAGACAGCTCGCGAAATACCGAGGGCAGTGGGCTGGGACTGTCTATTGCAGAGAGTCTCATGAAGCTTATGAACGGTACTTTGGAGCTGACTGTGGACGGCGATCTTTTTAAGGTGACTTTGGAGTTTTAAACTTATAAGGCATTAGAAACAATAACAGCCGGGGCATCTGCCCCGGCTGTTACACTATTATTTTCAGACCAGCTGCTCAATAATGCAACTGTGATGTTTTTTATTCTTGCCATCCATATTATAATTTATTCCAACAAGCAGTACCTTACCAGAGTATTCCTTTAAAACCCCGTGATAACGTTTTTCCTTTATCTGCCTTATTGCACTATATGCCGATTGATTATATTTAAGTTCAATAATCATTGCAGGTCTTTCTCCTGCATTTAGCCTTGGTATAAAAACAAAATCAGCAAAGCCTTTGCCCGCTGGCATCTCTCTAACAACATTATAATATGCAGGTGCTGTAAAATATGCCATAGATAAAACACAGCTTAGTGAATTTTCATCATTATATTTAAGTATTGATGTGTAGGCATCGTGAGCTTTTTCAATGAGCTCGGCCACTTTTTCACTGTCACCATTTATGGTTGCTTGCAAAAGTTCATCACATCTTGAAATCGAATCTGCTACTTTACTCCATCCACTTGTACAAAGTGCAGCCTGATAGGCTTTTTTAACCTCAAAATTTGGAACAAACGCATTTTTTTCATCTATGTTATATCCTAAATATCCCAAATGAATTAAAGCTGTGAGGGCTTCATCTTTAGATGAAATTGATACAAAATCATTCTGAAAGGTATCTGTATTCACGTAAACCATGCCATCTGATAACATTGTCATTATATCATCTTTTAAGCCATCATAATTCATCGTAATAAATGTGTTTATAGAGGCAAATGAAGATGTGTTTTTCCAATATGAATCGAATCTGTGCCTCTCTATTGCCATAGAAACAGAATTTGGATTGTACATATGAAGTCCATTAATCAAATAACCATTGTACCAAGCCTTCGTATTATCCATATCTAGTTGAAACTGTTCGCATAATTGTTTCACTTCATCTTCTGTAAATCCAAAAAACTGTGTGATAGGGTACGAATCAATCATAGTAAATTCGGTAAAATTATTTAGGGCAGACTCATCTTTTATCTTCTTAATCGGCAAAATTCCGGTAATATAAGCTAGTGCCAAAAATGATTTTGACTCCTCCGACTTGAATAATGAATGTAAAAACTGTAGATATTTGTGAACAAGCTCCTCTTCCTTACTGTTACGGATAACGCAATCCCATTCATCAACTATTATCACAAAAGGAATCCCTGTATCTTTATAAATCACCATCAGATTATAGCTCAGACTATCCTCATAATTCAGCTTATCTCCAAATTCACGCCTGAAATCTTTGTAAATATATTCCTGTATTTTTTCTATCAGATTATCCTTATATGAATCCCAAAAGGTAGAAACATCAACATGAATAACATTATATTTATTCATGTATTTTTTATAATCGGAATATGTCTCAATCCTGGTACCGGCAAATATATCAGTAGAATCGCACCCCAGACTGTAATATGCATCTATCATACCTGCCGCGTGTGATTTGCCAAACCTGCGAGCATGACTGACAGCAATGCAGTTTCTTGGTGTGCCAAGCCATTCATTTGTGTAATTAAGCAGCTCTGTTTTATCAACATATATCTTATAATTTCGGTCTTTTCTGAAGCTATCATTGCTTGGGTTGAAATATATACCCATACTGTTGTTCCCCCTTTCGCTTTATTTTCTTATTATACCATATATTTAAAAAAAAGTATTTTATATTTTACTATAAAAAAACTGATGTGCCATACTTGCATGCAAGCATGATGCATCAGTTCTTCTTGTTCTCAGGGGAACTTGAATAAAGCCCCCATATATATAAGCAAAATTAGCTGCTACGGAGTGTAGACAAAGCGCGAGTATTAATATGTACGTGATTTAATTATCCTTAATCATCATATCAACTCCAAAAACCTCTCATGAATCCGTGTATCATCATCAAGCTCCGGATGAAAAGCCAGCCCAATCTGGTTCTTATACTGCACACCGACAATTTTGCCATCATACTCTGCGAGTACACGCACATCATTCTTTGCTGAAGCATCAATAGCTTCCACGTAAGGCGCCCTGATAAATGTCATGGTAAAGTCAAAGCTATTGTCAAACCTTGCTGTGGCCTCAAAGCTTCCAAGCTGTCTGCCGTAGGCATTTCTTTTAACAGTGACAGGCAGAGTGCCGAAATATACGTTGTCATCGTTGCTGATATGTGAAGCTAAAAGGATAAGACCGGCGCAGGTTGCAAGCACCGGAAGTCCGTTTGCAATCTTTTCCTTAAGCGCATCAAACATATCAAGCTCACGCAGCAGCTTGCCCTGTACAGTGCTTTCACCACCCGGCAGCACGAGGGCGTCTATGTCACAGATATCTGATTTCTGACGAAGTTCAACACACTCACAGTCTAAAGACTCAAGCATACGCTTGTGTTCAATAAACGCTCCCTGAACAGCTAAAACACCAATCTTAAGTCCTGATTTCATTTTTATTTGCCTCTTTCTTCCATGATGATTTTAATCTCGCTCTCGTTGATTCCGACCATAGCCTCACCGAGATCCTCAGAAAGCTCTGCGATAAGCTTCGCATCTGTAAAGTTTGTCACAGCCTTTACGATAGCGGCAGCTCTCTTGGCAGGATCGCCTGACTTGAAGATACCCGAACCAACGAACACACCCTCGGCACCGAGCTGCATCATAAGAGCCGCATCAGCCGGAGTAGCCACACCGCCTGCTGCAAAGTTTACAACAGGAAGCCTTCCGTTATCGTGAACAAACTTAACAAGCTCAAAAGGCACCTGAAGATTTTTAGCTGCCTCGAAAAGCTCGTCCTCACGCATTGAAGTGAGCTTTGCAATCTCAGAATTCATCTTTCTCATATGTCTGACAGCCTGCACAATATCACCTGTACCGGGCTCACCCTTTGTACGGATCATGGAAGCCCCCTCGTTGATACGGCGGAGAGCCTCACCGAGATCTCTTGCACCACATACGAAAGGCACCTTGAAATCTCTCTTATTGATATGGTACACATCATCAGCAGGTGAAAGCACCTCAGATTCATCAATGTAGTCAATCTCGATAGCCTCAAGTATCTGAGCCTCCACGAAGTGACCGATACGGCACTTTGCCATGACGGGGATGCTGACAGCCTCTTGAATGCCCTTAATCATCTTAGGATCGCTCATTCTTGAAACACCGCCTGCGGCTCTGATATCAGCAGGGATTCTCTCAAGCGCCATGACAGCACATGCACCGGCAGCCTCGGCTATCCTGGCCTGCTCCGGAGTCGTGACATCCATGATGACACCGCCCTTTAGCATCTGAGCAAGACCTTTGTTGAGTTCATATTGAGTATTCTTATTGTTCTCCATTTGTTAAATCTCCTTTTGTTTTTTGTATTGCTTTTATGTCAATTTATATGACGGAAGTAGCAAGGTGTGAGCAAATGCATTCCGGTGGCGCAGGCGGCGTGTACACTCTCGTGGGAGCGCATAGCGGAGCTGCTTAGATACTGTTGAATTATGCCCAGGAAAACCAGAAATGCACCGGCATGGAAGCCGGGGCAAGGAGCTATCGAGCCATGGAGGGCGAGTAGCGACGGTTTCGTCTGGCATAGAAAAACTATAAGGCATAATTCTTACAGTATCTTGGCAGCAAAGCGTAGCGAACACGAGAGTGTACACGCCGCCTGCGCCGCCGGGCTGTATTTGCTCACACCAGCCGCATATCATGGTTGCAATATTACGCCACATCTGGTAATATTAAAATATTCAAAATAAGGAAAATAAAAATGCCAGAAAGCGGTGAATCAAATGCTAACCTACGACCTCACAAAAACAGACGGGCCACTTTACAAATGCCTGTATGAGTGCATCAAAAACGATATATCACAGGGGAAACTAAGCTCAGGGGAGAAAATGCCATCAAAGCGTACCCTCGCCAAGAATCTGGGAGTTAGTACCATTACGGTTGAAAATGCTTATGACCAGTTGATAGGCGAGGGCTATATGTTTGCAAGACCAAAGAGGGGCTATTTCATAGCCGATGTGTCAGATATCAGGGTAATCAAGGCACCGGTGCAGAAGGAGCTTAGCATAAAGTTGCCGCCTGAGCAGGATGAAAGTATATTTGACTTCTCATCAAACAGGACAGACTCGGGTAACTTTCCGTTTTCCATATGGGCAAAGCTCATGCGAGAGACGATTTCCCTTAGGGAGCAGGAGCTTTTGTCGGTGTCGCCGTGTGGCGGAGTGAGAGAGCTTCGGGAAGCGATAGCAAGCCATCTGTCATCGTTTCGCGGTATGAATGTGGACCCGGACCAGATAATAGTCGGAGCGGGAACAGAGTATCTGTACGGACTGCTTGTGAAGCTTTTGGGTACGGACAAGGTATACTGCGTGGAGGATCCGGGCTATAAGAAAATCAGCCAGATATACGAGTGCAACAATGCAAAATGCCTGCCGGTGCAGATGGATGAGCAGGGCATCAGCGTTGAGCTTATAAAGAAAGCGAACGCGCAGATAGCACATATCAGCCCGACACACCATTTCCCGACAGGAATCACCATGCCTGTAAACCGCCGCTATGAGCTTTTGGCATGGGCCAACGAGAGCAGCGACAGATACATCATAGAGGATGATTACGACAGTGAGTTTCGCATGAACGGACACCCGATACCGCCCATCCTCTCGATAGATGCGTGTGAAAAGGTCATCTATATAAATACATTTTCAAAATCTCTCACATCCACCATCCGAATCAGCTACATGGTGCTGCCGGAGCATCTGGCAAATGAGTTTTACAGGAGGCTTTCATTTTACTCATGTACGGTATCAACCTTCGAGCAGTACACGCTGGCACGATTTATCAGCGAGGGCTATTTTGAAAAGCACATAAACAGGATGAGACTGCACTACGGCAGAAAGCGCCAGAGCGTGCTTTCGTCCATAAAAAGCTGCTTCACTGAAAAGGAATGCAGGGTAATAGAAAATGACTCCGGACTGCATTTTATCATACAGTTTGACACGAACCTTCCGGACAAAACAGTTGAAGAGCTGCTATTGAAAAAAGGCATAAAGCTTCAGGCGATTACCCATTTCAACCTGATCAAGCCAAAGGAAGACAGGCATCAGTTTATTATCAATTACTCAAATATTGATGCAGACAGGATAATGGACAAGCTTCATATAGTTAAAGAAACCTTAAATTTGACATAGATTTTACATACATCTGATAGAGCATTTTACAAAGCATCCATATAATGTATTCTCGAAGACAAGAAATTTATTACATGTTGCAGGAGATACAAATGGAGAAAAAAATCAAAATTCAGGTTCGCGACCTGAATCTGTATTATGGCCAGAATCATGCACTGCATGGTGTCAATATGGACATAAAAGAAAACAGCGTGACAGCGCTGATCGGACCGTCAGGATGTGGTAAGTCCACATTTTTAAAATGTATCAACAGAATGAATGATCTGGTTGACAACGTCAGAATCGAGGGAAGCATAGAGATAGATGGTGAGAATATATATGCACCATCAGTCGATACAACAGTACTTCGCAAAAAGGTCGGCATGGTTTTCCAGCAGCCGAATCCGTTCCCGATGAGTATATATGACAATATCGCATATGGCCCGAGAGTGCATGGCATCAAGGATAAAAAGATACTCGACCAGATAGTTGAGGAAAGTCTTCAAGGTGCTGCGATATTCAATGAAGTTAAAGATAGATTAAAGAAATCTGCTATGGGACTTTCGGGTGGACAGCAGCAGAGACTGTGTATTGCGAGAGCGCTTGCCGTACAGCCGGAGGTGCTTTTGATGGATGAGCCAACATCAGCGCTTGACCCTATCTCTACTTCAAAGATAGAGGAGCTCATGGAGGATTTAAAGAAAAAGTACACAGTTGTGGTTGTAACACATAACATGCAGCAGGCAGTGCGTGTGTCAGACGATACAGCCTTCTTCCTTGTGGGAGATATGGTTGAGTTTGGTGACACAAAGACAATTTTCTCATATCCACAGGACAAGAGAACAGAGGATTACATCACAGGGAGGTTTGGTTAATGAGATCGAAATTCGACGAGCAGCTTAAGAAGCTGAATGAAGAAATGATGCACATGGGAAGCATGATTGAGGAGTCAATCCAGAAAGCAATCGAGGCATTTATACATCAGGATGCCGATAGCGCCAAAGCCATCATGGAGGGCGATTCAGAGATAGACAGAGAGCAGAAAAAGATAGAGAGCCTGTGCTTTAATCTGCTCATGCAGCAGCAGCCTGTAGCAAGAGACCTTAGAACAATTTCTGCAGCGATGAAGATGGTTACTGATATGGAGCGTATAGGAGACCACGCAGCCGATATCAGCGAGATGACCATTTTGATGAGCAGTTACAAGCCATACAGGGTCAATATAGAGCATGTCAAGAGCATGGCTTCAGAGACAATGCTTATGCTTATCAGGGCAATCGAGGCGTATGTTGAGAAGAATAATGACAAGGCTCACATAGTGATGAAGCAGGATGATGTGGTTGATGATCTTTTTGATAAGGTAAAGGCTGAGCTTATTGATTTCATCAGGGAGCATCCGGAGGATGGTGAGCAGGCAGAGGATCTTCTCATGGTTGCAAAATACTTTGAGCGTATCGGAGACCATGCGACAAATATTGCTGAGTGGGTTGAGTTTGCGCTTGATGACAAAGTTCGCAAATCATGATTTAATCTTTATGCTGAAAAATTAAATCATAGTTATATACAGACAAAATTGATACAGACGATGGATTTTACATAAATTTTACATAAAACCATCGTCTGTTTTACATTAGTAATGTATAATCGAAAGTAAAAAGCAGGTAAAAATTTTACATAAGATTTTTGAAATGGAGAAAGCTATGGCACTTATTTATATTGTAGAGGACGATGAGAGCATACGTGAGATAGAGAGTATTGCTCTGAAAAACAGTAATTACATAGTCAGTGCATTTGAAAACGCAAAGGAATTTTACAAGAAGCTGGATGAACTCGTACCGGACCTCATACTGCTTGATGTGATGCTTCCGGATGAGAGCGGCTACGATATCGTGAGAAAGCTCAGAAAACGTCCGGCTACACAGGATATTCCTATTATAATGGTCACAGCCAAGACAACAGAGATGGATATGATAAAAGGGCTTGACGGAGGCGCAGATGATTACATCAAAAAGCCTTTCTCAATCATGGAGCTTATCACAAGAGTAAAGGCACTGCTCAGGAGAACAGCGAAGGAGGAGCCGAAGCTTTTAAAGCTGGATGATCTGGTGATCGACCATGAGCGCCATGTGGTTACAGTGAACAATGAGCCGGTTGACCTTACATACAAGGAGTACGAGCTTTTAAGGCTTCTGATGGGCAGTCAGGGAATAGTCATGACCAGGGAGGTCATCATGAGAAGCGTCTGGGATACTGACTTTGAGGGCGAGACACGTACAGTGGACATGCACATAAAGACACTCCGCCATAAGCTGGGTGACTATGGCAGCAGGATAAAGACAGTCAGAAATGTGGGCTATGTTATAGAATAATAGCTGTTATAATGATTTCTAATATACATAAGCGGAGCGTACAGCATGAAAAAGAAGATTAATTACTATCTGGTAGCAACAGCACTTTTTGTAGCAATTGCCACTATGGTTTCCATGACAGTAATCAACTATTACCTCTTTCAGAAGCAGGTAAAGGAAGACCTGCAGGTCATGGCAGAGACAATAGAAAGCACCGGAATACTAAAACAGGATATAAATGAAATCCCGCAGATTGACGTGGAGGGTATTCGTGTCACCTGGATTGACAAGGACGGCACAGTGCTGTATGACAATCAAAATAATGTGAAAAAACTTGAAAATCATGGCAATAGACCGGAAGTTGAATCAGCATTTGATAAAGGTACGGGAGACAGCGTGAGAACATCAGCCACCATGAACAGCAATACCTTCTATCATGCCATAAAGCTCAATGATGGAACGGTACTGCGTGTCTCTATTGCAGCAAGAAGTATCTGGAACATGTTTGCAAGCAGTATACCTGCCATGCTTATAGTGACGGTTATAATAGTAGGAATATGTGTGGTTCTCGCAAAGAGCCTGACCAGAAAGCTCATGAAGCCAATCGAGACACTCGCAGGCAACCTGGAGCAGGCCTCTGTCATCCAGAAAAAGACAGAGTACAAGGAACTCGTGCCGTTCATGAATGCGATAAGGATACAGCATGAGGGCGTGCTTGCCGCGGCAAAGAGCAGACAGGACTTCACAGCCAATGTGTCACACGAGCTAAAGACTCCGCTCACAGCCATCTCCGGCTACGCAGAGCTCATAGAAAACGGCATGGTCGAAAAGGAGCAGCAGATTCATTTTGCCACTGAAATCAGAAGAAATGCACAGCGCCTGCTTTCCTTGATCAATGATATCATAAAGCTCTCGGAGCTTGATTCCAGCGAGGCGCAGCAGGGCTTTGAGCAGCTTGATCTGTACGGTCTGGTCAAGGACTGCATGGAAAATCTACAGGTGAATGCCGAGCAGAGAAAAGTAGCACTTAATTTTGACGGCACCGACTGTATGGTACGAGGCAACAGGCAGCTTCTCACGGAGCTCGTTGAGAATCTCTGCCAGAATGCTATCCGCTACAACAATGAGGGCGGCACCGTAAATGTGACGGTACACAAGCTAGGTGGCAAGACCGTTCTCACGGTCGAGGACAACGGCATAGGCATCCCAAAGGATCAGCAGGAGCGCGTCTTTGAGCGCTTCTACAGAGTGGACAAGAGCCGCTCGAAGGAGACCGGCGGCACAGGCCTTGGGCTTGCGATAGTAAAGCATATAGTGGAGCTGCATGATGCAGGGCTTACGCTCGACAGTGAGGTGGGGCGTGGCACAACAATAAAGGTGGAGTTTTAGCTCCGCCTTTTTGCATGCAGGGCGGGACGTAAGCACACAAGCCCTTGCAAAATCGTGGCGCAGTGTTTATAATCATATGTTAGCAGTGAAAACAAGGCAAAACCAGGAGGAACAGCCATGTATCAGGAAATATCAAAATTACTTATGTACGGAGATTTACCTCAGGACGAGATACTTTATAAATTGGGACAGCTCTTTGAGCAGTTTGAGGTGGGCGAGTACAACAAGACAGAGCTTGTGCGCGACATCAATACACAGGTCAAGAGAATCCTAAAGGTAGCGACAGACTATGGTTTTGATGACAATCTGTGGCACAACTATCTCACTTTCTTCCTTATGATGAGTGAGAATCCGTTTTCCATCACCTGTGAGAAGGTCGGAGCCAGCGATGGCAGCGTAAACGGGCTTGTGGCAAACGATTTCAGGATTTTTAAGAAGCTTTTCGATTATGATTTCAAGCCAATCGAGTCAGCACTCGGAATAGACTGCTTCACACAGATCAGCAATTATAAGGCCATTGTGAAAAAGGACCTTATGTACAATCACAATGTCAGCGAGAAGGTAAGGGCGCTGAGCAAGAAGCTTGAGGCAGCTAAGGACGAGCAGGAGTTCTTTGATGTGGTAACAGGCTTTTACAAGGCATACGGGGTTGGCATGTTTGGTCTCAACAAGGCATTCAGGATTGAGGAGCATCTGGATGGTGGCTTCTCCTTCATGCCAATCAACAATATGGATGCGGTCATGCTCGATGACCTGATCGGTTATGAAATCCAGAAGAAAAAGCTCACAGACAATACAGAAGCGTTTGTACAGGGCAAAAAGGCCAACAATGTGCTGCTTTTCGGAGACAGCGGAACCGGAAAATCAACAAGCATCAAGGCCATTGTCAATCAGTATTATGATGACGGACTGCGCATGATTGAGATATACAAGCATCAGTTTAAATATCTGTCAAAGATTATCGCAGCAATCAAAAACAGAAACTACAGATTTATCATATATATGGATGACCTCTCATTCGAGGAGCATGAGATTGAGTACAAGTTCCTAAAGGCAGTTATCGAGGGCGGTGTGGAGACAAAGCCTGATAACATACTGATTTATGCAACCTCTAACCGTCGTCACCTGATCAAGGAGACATGGAATGACCGCAATGACCAGGACAACAGCAATGACAAGCATCACTCAGATACAGTTGAGGAGAAGCTGTCACTTGTAAACCGTTTTGGTGTGACGATCAGCTACTCAAAGCCATCGCAGAAGGAGTTCTTCAATATCGTAACAGAGCTTGCGAGAAAGAGCGGCTGCACACTTTCAGACGAGGAGCTGTGCAGGGAGGCAAACAAGTGGGAACTCAGCCACGGTGGTATTTCAGGACGTACTGCAACACAGTTTGTCAACTACATTATGGCTAGCAATTAAGCAGCAGGCATAAGCATGAAAGGATAGTATATGCTCTACCAGATAAGTAATGGCGCTGTCGCATTTGGCGACGACGTCATTTTGCATAGTATAGATTTTGAAATCAGAAACACAGAAAAGATAGCGATAGTCGGCAGAAACGGCTGTGGCAAGACAACACTTTTAAAGCTCATTTCAGGCGAGGTTGAGATGGAAAAGCTCGACAGCGATGAGAGCGCCTTTATTGCAAAGGCAGGAAATCCGGAGATAGGGTATCTGAAGCAGATTGCGTTTGATGATCCTGATGTGACACTCGAGCAGGAGGTGCGTAAATGCTTCGTGAAAATGGACGAGCGAAAGGCAGAGCTTGCGCGCGCGGCGGCAGAGCTCGAGCATGATTATTCCGATGAAAAGGTAGCCAGATATACCGCGATGGAGGAGGCCTTCAAGGATGATGGCGGCTACTATTATGAGAAGGAATATGAGGTCATGATCCGCAAGTTCGGCTTCTCAGATGATGAGCGTAAAAAGCCAATCCGTGACTTTTCCGGAGGGCAGCAGACCAAGATAGCATTCATAAAGCTGCTTTTGTCAAAGCCTGACATACTGCTTTTGGACGAGCCGACCAACCACCTCGATGTCACGACGATTGAGTGGCTTGAGGGCTATCTGAAGTCGTACCCGAAGGCAGTGGTTGTCGTATCCCATGACCGTATGTTTCTCGACAATGTGGTAGATGTGGTATACGAGATAGAGTACGGCACAGCAAGGCGCTATCCGGGCAATTATACCAATTTTATCGCCCGCAAAAAGGAAAACTACGACAAGCAGATGAAGGATCACATCGCCCAGCAGAAGGAGATAGAGCGTTTGCAGCGTATGGTTACGCGCTTCAAGGGCAAGCCGACCAAGACATCCATGGCGCAGTCAAAGCAGAAGGCTATCGACCGCATGGTGATTATCGAGGCGCCGGACAAGTACGACAACAAGACCTTCCATGCCAATTTCCAGCCCGAAAAGGAGACCGGAAACGATGTGCTTTATACATCAGAGCTTGCAATCGGCTATGACCATCCGCTCTCCGTAGTGTCGCTTGATTTGAAAAGAGGCGAAAAGCTTGGCATACTCGGCGGAAATGGACTTGGAAAATCGACATTTTTAAAGACTATCGTGGGTAAGATCCCTGCGCTTTCAGGCGAGTACCGCTTTGGAACCAACGTGCAGATAGGATATTTCGACCAGCAGATGGCCGTGTATACAAGCAACAAGACTGTGCTCGATGATTTTTGGGATGAGTATCCGAATCTCACGGAAACCGAGGCCAGAAATGCACTCGGAGCCTTCCTTTTTTCAGGGGAGGACGTGTTCAAGAACGTAAATATGCTCTCAGGAGGAGAAAAGGTCAGACTGGCGCTTTGCAAGATTTTAAAGACCAGACCGAACGTGCTCGTGCTCGATGAGCCAACTAACCATATGGATATCGTGGGCAAGGAAACGCTCGAGAGCATGCTTAAGGACTACAAGGGCACACTGATTTTTGTATCACACGACAGATATTTTGTGAAAAAGGTAGCCACACAGCTGCTTGTGTTTGAGGATGGCACGACCAATCTCTATCAGTTTGGCTATGAGCAGTATCAGGAAAAGCTCGATCGTGAGGCAGAGGAAAGCAAAAATGTATACAGAGGCAATGCAATATTTGGCGGTGCGATAAGCCAGAACGGCAGCAGTCAGACAGGCAGTGATGCAAACCGGAGCACGTCACAAACCGCTGCAGCAGGTAATGTGGGCGAAAGCACCAATGCAAATAGCGCAGCCCAGGCAGGCGGCATGGCTGTCTCATCAACCGGCAAGGCATACTACAACCCGGGCAAGGAACGCTCAAAGATACAAAAAAAGGTCAAAAAGGCCGAGGAGGACCTGGCGGTCAAGGAAGCAAAGCTCGATGAGCTCAAGGCCGAGCTTATGAAGCCGGAGTATCAGTCAAGCTACTCAAAGCTCACGGAAATCCAGAACGAAATAAACGCTCTCGAGGAAGAAATCCTTATAGATATGGAGGCGTGGGAGGAGCTTTCATCTCAGCTTGAGGCGCTGGGATAGGTTAGATGCACTGTGGTAGCTTAGAACGTTGTGATAGCTTAGATGTGCTGTTGTAGTTGAGAAATGTTGCGATAGTGTATAAAAAATCACTCGACTTGATGTTTTTTATTCTGATGAAATCCCTAATCATAGCGAAATCAAGCGATTTCGCGAAAAACCGTAAATAAACCCTTGATTATTTATATAAATTGCATAAAAATGATTGATGAAAACGAAATTTATGGTATAATATTTACATGATACAGACAACGTATCAAATAAACGATAAAGGGGTTGGACATCATGAGAATAACAATTTCAGGAAAAAACATCGAATTAACAGAGGGGCTTAAGCAGGCAGTAGAGGAGAAGCTGTCAAAGCTGGAGAAGTTTTTTAAACCGGACACAGACGTATACGTTACACTCAGCGTAGAAAAGGATAGACAGAAAATCGAGGTTACTATCCCGGCAAAGGGACATGTTATCCGTTCAGAGCAGGTCAGCAACGATATGTACGTATCAATTGACCTAGTAGAGGAAGTAATCGAGAGACAGCTTCGCAAATACAGAACCAAGATTTCCGCAAAGAAGTATGCACCGGCGATATTCCAGGATGATTTCGTGGAGGCAGACGATGCAGAGGACGAGGAAATCAAGATTGTCCGTACAAAGAGATTTGGTATGAAGCCTATGTATCCTGAGGATGCATGCATCCAGATGGAGCTCTCAGGCCACGATTTCTTCGTATTCAGAAATGCAGAGAATGACGAAGTAAATGTAGTCTACAAGAGAAAAGGACATACATACGGACTTATCGAACCGGAATGTTAGACTCTTGTTTTTCATCATAATTTAACCTTTCTTTCATCGAAAACCGGTAGCCGTTGGCTGCCGGTTTTTTATATTAACCATTTATATAAATTTTAAAAAATGAAATAATTAGAACAAAAACCTCAAAATATAGTACAAATTTATCATTACAAAAATTCTGATATAAAAAGAGCAATATTAAACAAAAACCAACTAAATTAAACCTAAAACCATGTCGTATTTTGTCGAAAACTGCTAATCACCTATCAATATTAAATCTTCTAATAGAAATCTTCAAAATACAAGCGCGTAACGCGCCTAGAATATTGATATATTATATGGAAAAATGAATCCACCAACAAAGAGTGAAATTTCGCAAAAGCGACAAAATTTCAAAAGAAAGACAAAAAAAGAAGTTCTACGAAAAATACAATCGATGGAGGGATGAAATATTTGGGAAGAATTTATTATGAACAGAAAGGACTTATTAACCTCGATGATATCGTAGATATATTTATTGAGGTGGGAAATATACACAATTACCTGGAAAATGCAGCCTTGCGGATTTTGCTTTTTGGCAATCCTGAGCTGAATTTTTATCAGTGCCGATTATTAGTATTGAAGTACGGAGAATCACTTTCACAGGATGATTTGCACGGGCGGATGGTATTTATGAGAATGATACAGCTGCTGGAAGCCAACACAGTTTAAAATAAAATGAGAATTTCTTTTTTGACCGGGCAACCGGTCTTTCTTTTTTGCACAAATGGTGTTATAATTTTGAAGAAATTATGTTGATTACTCATAGCTTTAAAAAAGAAGCATTGCATTGTGTTTAATTAAACCAAAGCATGATAATTCAATCAAAGAAAAGAGGACAAAAATGAACATCGTAGTACTTGCCGGAGGGCTCAGCACAGAGAGAGATGTTTCCTTCAAGACAGGAAGCATGGTAGCTAAGGCACTCAAAGAGAACGGCCACAAAGTTATATTATTGGATGTATTTATGGGATATAGTGACAGGGAGGAGGACCTGACAGGTATATTTGACCGCGCGGACGAGATAAGCGTGCAGGTCAGCGATATTCCGACAGAGGCACCTGACCTCGCAAAGGTAAAGGCTTCCAGAAAGGATCAGTCACCTTGCTTCTTCGGACCAAATGTCATCAAAATGTGTCAGATGGCTGACATTGTTTTCATGGCTCTCCACGGAGAAAACGGAGAGAACGGAAAGATACAGGCAGCATTTGACCTCTTCGGTGTCAAATATACAGGCAGCGATTATTTAAGCTCAGCCATCGCCATGAACAAGGAGACATCAAAGCAGTTCTTCCTTGCAAACGGTATCCCTACTCCAAAGGGTATTTCCATGACAAGAGCGACCAGACAGGACGATATCACAAAGCTTGACCTGACACTTCCATGCGTGGTAAAGCCATGCTGCGGCGGTTCAAGCATCGGTGTCACCATCGTTAGGGATGCGGCAGAGTTCAAGGCGGCACTTGACGATGCCTTCAAGTGGGAAAATGAGCTGGTTATCGAGGAGTTTGTACAGGGCAGGGAGTTCTCTGTCGGCGTTATCGAGGGCAAGGCTCTTCCTATTATAGAGATTGCACCGAAGGAGGGCTTCTACGATTATAAGAATAAATACAAGGCGGGCAGTACGGTAGAGACATGTCCGGCCGAGCTTCCTGAGCAGGTGACAAAGGATATGCAGCACTATGCCGAGGAGGTTGCGCGCGTTATCGGGCTTGACACATATTCACGCTCAGACTTTTTGCTCAATGACAAAAATGAGATGTTCTGCCTCGAGGCAAACACACTGCCTGGCATGACTCCGACCAGTCTTCTGCCACAGGAGGCAGCGGTTATCGGTATGAGCTTTAATCAGCTCTGTGAGCATCTGATTGACATATCTTTGAAAAAATATGAGGTGTAGCATGTCGGATAAGTACATGAAGAATCTTACATTTGCAAATATCGCAAAGGCCTGCGAGGGCACATACATAGGCGATGAGACACTGCTTGATACGACAATCACCGGCGCAGTAATAGACAGCAGACAGGTGAAGGAGGGCTATCTTTTTATCCCGATAAAGGGAGAAAGGGTGGACGGACACAAATTCATTCCGACTGTGTTTGAGCAGGGGGCAGCAATTGTGCTCTCTGAGCATGAGCTGACGGATCCGGCAGGCCCATATGTGCTTGTTGAATCAACCACCGATGCCATGAAAAAGATCGCGGCATTTTACAGAAAAAGCCTTGATATCAAGGTGGTGGGCATCACCGGAAGTGTCGGCAAGACCAGCACCAAGGAGATGATATCATCAGTTCTTGAGCAGAAATACAGCGTCCACAAGACCGCAGGCAATTTCAACAACGAGATAGGCCTGCCACTCACCATTTTCGGAATCAGGGAAAGCCATCAGGTAGCGGTGCTCGAGATGGGCATATCTGATTTTGGCGAGATGCACAGACTTTCTACTATGTCTTGCCCGGATGTCATGGTCATCACCAATATCGGCTACTGCCATCTGGAGTTTTTGGGCGACAGGGATGGTGTGCTTAAAGCAAAGACAGAGTGCTTTGAGCATATGATGCCGGATGCGGTCGCAGTGCTGAATGCAGATGACGACAAGCTGGCCACAGTGCAGACTGTAAATGGAAAGCCTGCCATATACTATGGCAAGGAATCGGCTTCGGACGTTCATAAATCAGTATATACCACAAATATTGAAAACCTGGGCTTTGACGGCATGAAGGCTCATTTTGTCACTCCTGAGGGTGAGTTTGATGCACACATCCACATCCCGGGTGAGCACAATGTATACAATGCCATGGCGGCAGCGGCTGTCGGATTGCAGCTTGGCCTCACAATAGCTGAGATAAAATCAGGAATTGAGAAAGCAGAGACAATCGCAGGACGTACCAATTTTATCAAAACACACGGCATGACAGTGATAGATGACTGCTACAATGCAAATCCTGTATCCATGAAATCCTCTATTGAGGTGCTTTCACATGCAAAGGGCAGGACAATAGCAGTGCTTGGCGACATGGGCGAGCTTGGAAGCGATGAGAAAAAGCTGCACCATGAGGTAGGCGAAGCAGTTGGAGAGAATCATATCCATACACTTTTTGCCGCAGGAGAGCTTGCAAAGGAATATGCAGCCGGAGCCGCAGAGAAATCATCCGATGTAGACATCCACTATTTCGAGGATAGGGAGACCATGACACAGGAGCTTCTTTCATATGTGAAGGAGGGTGACACCATACTGGTGAAGGCATCACACTTCATGGAGTTTCCGAAGGTGGTCGAGGCTCTGAGTGAGTAAAATTAGATAAAATCAATCGGGTGGAAATTAATTCGATATTTAATAATTGCAAGGAATGGATATTCTCCAAGCCTCATAATATTATAAAAGAAAGAGAGAAAAATAATGGCACAGAATCCAATCGTAACAATCACAATGGAAAACGGCGATGTAATCAAGGCGGAGCTTTATCCGGAAATCGCACCAAACACAGTAAACAACTTTATCAGCTTAATCAATCACAACTTCTATGACGGAGTATGCTTCCACCGTGTAATCAAGGGCTTTATGCTCCAGGGCGGAGATCCTGACGGAAACGGCACAGGCGGCCCTGGCTATGAAATCAAGGGCGAGTTCACACACAACGGCTTCAAAAATGACTTAAAGCACACAGCCGGTGTACTTTCAATGGCACGTACCATGATACCTGATTCAGCAGGCAGCCAGTTCTTCATCATGCATCAGGATGCACCACATCTCGATGGTGAGTATGCGGCATTCGGCAAGGTAATCGAGGGCATGGATGTGGTAAACAAGATCGCTGAGGTGCGCACAGACTACATGGACAAACCACTTGAGGCTCAGGTCATGAAGACAGTTACAGTTGAGACCTTCGGAGTGGACTATCCGGAGCCGGAGACAGTTTAATGATAATAATTATCGATGAGGCAAGCGCAAAACTTGCCTCTTTTTACTATCATGACGAGATGTTCAAGCTGCAGTGGAGAAGTGTGGCAGGCAAGGCATCTATGTCAGAAGAGCTGCAAGAAAAACTGTATGGTGCACTACTGGGAAAATTGCTGGATGAGTTGCAGAAGAAACTGCCGGATGAGCAGCAGAATAATTTGTGTGTGTATGAAATAGAAAATAATTCAGGATATACAGAATCTGCAGATAACACCGCGAAAGCTAATACGGGAAATCTAAGAATACCGAAAGCTCCCGCAGACTACATCTGGATAATATCAAACCGGCAGCAGAAGCAAATAGCTGACTCGCTCGGCATAGCATCAGTAGGAGAACCGCAGTGTGGCACGCGCTATGCAGTGGAAAGCCTTGCAGAGCTTGATATTGAGTATCTGGAGCGGGTGCGCAGACGGCATAATCACATCCCGTGGGACATCGGCGAGACAGACAGGTGTCTGATACGTGAGCTGACCCTGTCAGACCTTCCTGCGCTCTATGAGCTCTATGACAAGCCCGGCATGACAGACTTTGTGGAGCCGCTTTACGACTATGAGACAGAGCTTGAATACCAGAAAGCATATATAGAGAACATGTATGGCTTTTACGAGTATGGCATGTGGCTTGTATTTTCCAAGGAAACAGGGAAGCTGATAGGCAGGGCAGGGCTTGAGCACGATGAAATGGGCTATATGATAGCACCAAAATTTCAGAACCAGGGCTATGCCACGGAGGTGTGCCGCTTCATCATAGAATACGCGCGCGAAAACACAGACTTTGAAGAGCTTTACTGCCGGATAGACGAGAAAAATACTGCATCGGTGCGCCTTGCCAAAAAGCTTGGATTTACAAATTGCTGGCATGTGGATGAGGATATACATGCCTCTATATATAGAAAAAATATAAAAAACATAAAAAACAATGAAAAACATTGAAAAATATGCAATTAGGCAATAAAATATAAACATAGTTTAACGATTTGGAGGACGAAAAAATGAAACAATATGCATACGGAGTAGATATAGGTGGAACAACTGTAAAGATAGGCTTTTTCGAGACCACAGGAAAGCTTGTCGATACATGGGAGATTCCTACACGCACAGAGAATTCCGGTGAGCTCATCCTGCCTGATATCGCAGCATCCATCAAGGAGAATAATGAGAAGCACGGCATCGAGATGGGTGACATTGAGGGTATAGGCATGGGAGTGCCGGGACCTATAAAGGATGATGGAACAGTATTGAAGTGTGTCAACCTCGGCTGGGGCGTGTTCAACGTGGCGCAGTCACTCTCAGTACTGTGCGGTGGCATCAAGGTAAAGGCCGGAAACGATGCCAATGTAGCTGCACTCGGTGAGATGTGGCAGGGTGGCGGAAAGGGCCATCAGGATGTAGTCATGATCACACTCGGCACAGGCGTAGGCGGAGGAATCATCCGCGAGGGCAGAATTATAGCCGGAGTAAACGGAGCAGGCGGAGAGATAGGACATATGCCTATGGTAGATGATGAGTCAGAGTGCTGTGGCTGCGGCAAGAAGGGATGCTTAGAGCAGTATGCATCAGCAAACGGTCTCGTAAGAGTGGCAGAGAGATACATTGCAGCACACAGGGATGTGGCAACAAAGCTTGATTTAAATGCAGGCTTCACAGCCAAGGATGTATGCGATGCGGCAAAGGCTGGCGATGCAGCGGGCATTGCGGCAGTAGAGCAGTCTATGAAGCTTCTCGGCAAGGCAATGGCAGCAGTAGCATGCGTTATGGACCCTGAGGTATTTGTTGTAGGCGGAGGCCTTTCAAAGGCAGGCAGCATCATCATCGATACTGCGGCAAAGTACTATAAAGAGTATGCCTTCCATGCAAGCCGTGAGACAGAGATCAAGCTTGCTACACTCGGTAACTCAGCCGGCATGTATGGCGGAGTAAAGATGGTTATCGGCTAACAACATAAGATTGCAATTTTTAAAGAAATAAAATATAATGGCTACTAAAGATACACTACAATCGAGGTGAGACTATTGGCAGATTACTCAACAGAAGAATTAGAAAAAATAGCGGACAAATTTCGCTCAGATACCAGCGGCATAAGGGGAACAAAGGATTTTACGAGCCCTGAGGAGCTTTACGAGGAGCTGAAAAAGGAAATCAAAAAGTACCATCCGTCGGATGACACAAGCCTTGTGGACAAAGCCTACAGGGTAGCTTATGATGCCCATAAGGGGCAGGCGCGTAAGTCAGGAGAGCCTTATATCATACATCCGCTCTGTGTTGCCATAATACTCGCCGAGCTCGAGCTGGATAAGGAAACCATTGCAGCAGGACTGCTCCATGATGTGCTGGAGGATACCATCATGACTATGGATGAGATGCGCGCGGAGTTTGGAGACGATGTCGCACATCTGGTGGATGGTGTCACGAAGTTAAAGCACCTGCATCTGACAGACAGCACCAAGGATCCGAAGGACAAGAACGCGGACAGGCTTGAGATGCAGGCTGAGAATCTGCGCAAGATGTTTCTCGCCATGGCAAAGGATATCAGAGTCATCCTCATAAAGCTGGCAGACAGACTGCACAATATGCGTACACTCAAGTACCAGTCCAAGGAGGCACAGCAGCGTATCGCCAGAGAGACACAGGATATCTATTGTCCTATCGCGCAGCGACTTGGTATCAGCAAGATAAAGATAGAGCTCGAGGACCTTTGTATGAAGTACCTCTATCCGGATGCCTACTACGATCTGGTAGAGAAGGTAGCCCTCAGAAAGGCAGAGCGCGACACCTACATCCAGGGCCTGGTAAACGATGTCAAGAAGTATGTTACAGATGCCGGCATCAAGGCTGAGATATACGGCAGGGCAAAGCATTTCTTCAGTATATATAAGAAGATGGTCAATCAGGACAAGACGATAGACCAGATATATGACCTTTTTGCCATCAGGATTCTGGTGGACACCATACCGGACTGCTATGCAGTGCTTGGTATCATACATGAGAAGTATAAGCCTATACCGGGCCGTTTCAAGGACTATATTGCCATGCCGAAGCAGAACATGTACCAGTCGCTTCACACGACACTCATAGGCCCGAGCGGACAGCCGTTTGAGATACAGATTCGTACCTACGAGATGCATCGTACTGCTGAGTACGGTATCGCGGCACATTGGAAGTACAAGGAAACAAACAACGGCAATGCCACTACCACCACTGTCACAGAGGAGGAGAAGCTCAGCTGGTTGCGCCAGATACTTGAGTGGCAGCAGGATATGTCGGATAATAAGGAGTTTATGACTTTATTAAAGAGTGATTTAAATTTATTCTCCGACAATGTATTTGCATTCACACCGTCCGGCGATGTAAAGAACCTGCCAAAGGGCTCCACACCTATAGACTTTGCCTACAGCATACACTCTGCGGTCGGCAACAAGATGGTCGGTGCCAAGGTAAACGGCAAGCTGGTGCCGATAGACTATGTCATCAAAAACGGTGACCAGATAGAGATAATCACCTCACAGAACTCCAAGGGACCAAGCCGTGACTGGCTCAAGGTCGTAAAGAGCACACAGGCCAAGAACAAGATCAACCAGTGGTTCAGAAGTGAGCTCAAGGAGGAGAATATACAGCACGGTAAGGATTTGATAGCAGCCTATGCCAAGGCAAAGGGTATCAACTTTGCTGAGATAAACAAGCCTGAGTATCAGGAGAAAATACGCCGCAAATACGGCTTCCACGACTGGAACTCATGCCTTGCAACTGTCGGTCACGGCGGACTCAAGGAGAGCCAGATAGTCAACAGGATGTACGACGAGTACAAGAAGGATCATGTGGTGCCGGTGACAGATGCAGATGTGCTTGGCAGCATCGCAGAAAAGCAACAGGCGGCAGCAGGCATACAGCCGGAGCACAAGTCAAAGAGCGGTATTGTGGTACACGGACTCTATGACGTGGCTGTACACTTCTCGAAGTGCTGCAATCCTGTTCCGGGAGATGAAATCGTGGGCTTTGTCACAAGAGGCCGAGGCATCTCCATCCACAGGACAGACTGCGTGAATATCATCAATCTGTCCAAGATAGAAAAGGACAGGCTCATAGAAGCAGAGTGGCAGGATACAGCCCTCATGGACAATGGTGCCGAGTATCAGGCAGACCTAAAGATATTCTGTCATGACAGGCCGGGACTGCTCGTAGATATCACAAAGATATTTACCGAGAAGGAAATCAATATCAGTGGTATCCAGTCCAAGACCAGTAAGCAGGGCATCGCTACAATCGAGGTATTTTTTAATATCAAAGGCAGGGACCAGATAAAGGCTCTCGTGGAGAAGCTCAGACAGATAGAAAGTGTAATAGACGTAGAGAGAACCACCGGCTAAATCCCGGTGGTTCTTGCGTGAAGCATAACATATAACAGACAAGGAGTACACTCATATGGTAAATATGAAGATAGACCACTTCGTAGTGGGACCGGTGCAGACCAACTGCTACTTTGTCACCAATATAAAGACAAAGGAAATGATAATAATAGACCCGGGCGCGTGTGCCAATCAGCTCGCCAAAAAGGTAGATGAATCAGGCGCAAAGCCAGTAGCAATACTGCTCACACACGGACATTTTGACCATGCCACGGATGCAAAGCCACTCGCAGACCGCTACGGCATCAAGATATATATCCATGAGGCAGACAAAGCCACACTCGATGACCCGCAGCTTAATGTCAGCTACATGATGGGGCAGTCAAAAACATTTTATGCAGATGTATTTTTGAAGGATAAGCAGGAGATTGACATCGCAGGCTTTCACATAGTAGTGCTTCACACACCGGGGCATACACCGGGCGGCTGCTGCTATTATTTCCCGTATGAGGATGTGATTTTTACAGGAGACTCACTGTTTTGCGGCTCAATCGGACGTACGGATTTCAAGGGTGGCAGCATGTCAGACCTTGTGCGCACGGTGAAGGAAAAAATCATGACACTGCCTGAGCATACAGAGGTGTACCCGGGCCACAACGACACAACAACCATAGAAAACGAGAGGATGTATAACCCTTACTTATGATAGTAGTAGTATTTAATAAACCGGATTTTGAATATGATGTACACTCCCTGCTCAAGGAGTTCTTCCCACAGGAGGACGTGCAGATGTACTATAGCTGCCAACCTGATGAGGTGGAGGGGAAAAACTTAGCCTGCACGCACCACGAGATGACAGATGATGGCGTAAAGGAATTTGCGGATGCCTCACAGGTATTTAAGATAGACTATGTGGGTGATGAGATTGCGGTGGAGTGGACGCTGAACATGGCCGGTGGAAATAATTCCATGACAGATGAGATACAGCAAGCCGACGAAAGTGACATTAAAACAGCCGGAAAAAGTATATGCACAAAAATATCCGTGACCGGAACAGACCGCAAGGAGACCAAAAACCGCCTCAAGCTTGCCCTGTATTCCATGATAGAAAAGGGCACAGGAAAGAGCCTTCCGTGGGGCACACTCTCAGGCATCAGACCGACCAAGATAGCCATGAAGTGCATAGAGGACGGCATGAGCGATAAGGAAACCTACGACTATCTGAAGGAAACCCATCTCGCAAGCGATGAGAAAATTGACCTCTCAATAGGCATAGCAAAGCGTGAGAAGGCACTGCTCGATAGGGGGGACTATGACAATGGCTACAGCCTGTACATAGGCATACCATTCTGTCCGAGCACCTGTGCGTACTGCTCGTTTACCTCATACCCGCTTGGTGTGTGGAAAAACCGCGTGGACGATTACCTCGATGCACTTGAGAAGGAGATAGACTACACGGCGCAGAAATTCTATCACAAGAAGCTAAACTCAATCTACATAGGAGGCGGCACACCGACCACCCTAAGCCCTGCACAGCTTGACAGGCTTATCAGAAAAATCAAATGCAGTTTTGATTTAAAGGATTGCCTGGAATTTACAGTGGAAGCAGGCAGACCGGACTCAATCACGAGAGAAAAGCTCCTGGCACTAAAGAAAAACGGTATCAGTCGTATATCAGTCAATCCACAGACCATGAAGCAGCAGACACTCGATATAATAGGAAGACACCACACGGTAGACGATACTATACAGAGCTTCAAGCTCGCGCGAGAGCTGGGCTTTGACAACATAAATATGGACCTCATCATGGGACTTCCCGAGGAGACACTCGATGATGTAAGGCACACAATGGAGCTGGTGAAGGAGCTGGCGCCTGACAACGTCACCATCCACTCACTCGCAGTAAAGCGAGCTGCAAGACTCACCATCTTCAAGGACCGCTACAGCGATATGCAGATGGTCAACACTCAGGAGCATATGGACCTCTGCGCAGCCTACTGTAAGCAGATGGGGCTTGAGCCATACTACCTCTACAGACAGAAGGGCATGGCAGGCAACATGGAGAATGTGGGCTATGCGGCAAAGGGCAAGGCCGGCGTATACAACATACTGATTATGGAAGAGAAGCAGACCATCGTGGCGTGCGGCGCCGGAGCTTCCACCAAGAGAGTCTGGCCCATACCAAATCCGGACGGCACCCATCGTATCGACAGATGCGAGAATGTCAAGGATGTAGGGCAGTATATCGCAAGGATTGATGAGATGATAGAGAGGAAGCAGAGACTGTTTGACTAAAAGTTGATGGTAAAAATTAATTGAAAATCAAAAATTAGATACAATTATATTCCGGAAAACAGCATTATCAAAGGATGAGTTGAATCGTATATATAAATATAGAAACAATAAGATTATACAATGGGTTTTCCTATTAGCAGTAGTCTTATTGCTGTTAGTAATAATGATATCTTATTTGCCAAAAGAGTTTATGAATAGTCTTTTTATAGATATAATTTGGGATATATTATTTGTAGTATTATTTATATATATATCCATACTTTGTATGAAAAATATCAGAAAATTGAGAAATATTAAAATTGATTCACTTAGTGTACGAAGAGCTGTAATTACAGAAAAACAGTCTGTGAAAAGTAAGGATTTAATTAATAGGTCAAGAAATAGATTTGTGGCTGCAAAAATTGATGATAATGTTACCTTATATGCTATGTGTTCTCAAAAAGAGTATGAAAGAACGATAGTTAACAAGTCTATTGGATTATTTTTTACTCTTAGAGATGATACTATAAGGGTTATTGTTCTGTAATGTGATTAATCTTAACTTTGAACTATAACTAAGAAAAGCAAGCAATATTCATGCACGGTGAAAGAGCTCGGTTGAAGTGGATTTTTATGCAATTTTACCACTTTACTGTACTAAAATTTAATATTTTTTTTACAAAATATGCAAAATATGACAAAAAGTACTGGACAAAATGTCCTATATAAGGTAAAATGCATATATGCAATCAAGCAGCACATTTGAAGGTTGTGCAGATAGTATTGGGTATATTTTACGAATTGGGGGGATTTTTCATGAGAATATATCATGCTAAGGATTATGCTGATATGAGCAGAAAAGCTGCAAATATCGTATCGGCACAGGTGATTATGAAGCCTAATTGTGTATTGGGACTGGCTACAGGCTCTACACCTATCGGCTTGTATAAGCAGCTCGTTGAGTGGTTCAAGAAGGGGGATTTGGACTTCTCAGAGGTTATGACGGTGAATCTTGATGAGTACAAGGGACTAAGCCGTGAGAATGACCAGAGCTACTATTATTTTATGCATCAGAATTTGTTTGATCATGTGAATATTCCGGTTGAGAATACTCACCTGCCAAACGGCATGGAGCCGGATTCACAGAAGGAGTGCAAGCGCTATACAGAGCTGATTCAGTCTCTTGGCGGTGTTGATTTACAGCTTCTTGGTATCGGGCACAATGGTCATATCGGCTTTAATGAGCCGGGCGAGTCTTTTGACAAGCAGGTACACTGTGTGAATCTGACAGAGTCTACTATTGAGGCCAATAAGCGCTTCTTTGCATCGGCTGATGATGTTCCAAAGCAGGCTTATACAATGGGCATCAAGACCATCATGCAGGCTAAGAAGATTCTTATTGTTGCAAGTGGTGAGGATAAGGCAGAGATTGTGCACAAGGCTTTCTTTGGACCGATTACACCACAGGTGCCGGCTTCTGTATTGCAGCTGCACAATGATGTTACGCTTGTAGCGGATGAGGCTGCACTGAGCAGCCTGTAAATGTTTTTTAGTTGAGAAGGTGCATGTATATGATAATAAAAAATGCAAGGGTATTTACAGAGGATGGCAGCTTTATGCAAGGCGATGTTGTCGTTAAGGATGGCCGTTTTGACAGTGTTTTGGAGAAAACAGCTGACACGGACGCGGCTAATGACAGCGCATCGCAGGAGATTATAGATGCATCAGGTCTTATCATGATACCGGGTCTTGTGGATATTCATTTTCATGGATGCAAGGGAGCTGATATGTGTGACGGCACCAAAGAGGCACTTGATGTGATTACAGCATATGAGGCTTCTGTAGGAGTGACGAGCGTGTGTCCGGCTACTATGACTATTCCAAGAGATGAGCTTTTGAGTGTCATGAAGAATGCCGGTGATTATAATTATCATGGTGGTGCACATCTTGTAGGTATCAATATGGAGGGGCCTTTTATCAGTCCTTCTAAAAAGGGAGCGCAGGCGGCAGAGAATATCATGCGATGTGATTATGATTATTTCTGTGAGCTTCAGGATGCGGCCCATGGCTTGATAAAGCTTGTAGATATCGCTCCGGAGGAGCCGGGTGCGATTGAGTTTATAGACAGGGTAAGAGGAAGTGTTGTGGTTTCAATAGCACACACGGCAGCTGATTATGACACTGCGGTAGAGGCTATTGAGCATGGTGCAAGCCATGCCACACATTTGTATAATGCGATGCCACCGCTTCATCACAGGAATCCCGGAGTTATCGGGGCTGTGAGAGATTCAGAAAAGTGTCATGCAGAGCTCATTTGTGACGGTGTGCATATTCACCCGTCGGTTATCAGGGCAACATTTGCCATGTTTGGGGCTGAACGCATGATTTTAATAAGTGACAGCATGAGAGCCACAGGGCTTGAGGATGGCGAGTATACACTCGGTGGACAGGCAGTGACGGTCAGAGGTCCGCTTGCCACACTCCATGATGGGACAATTGCCGGCTCGGCAACCAATCTGATGGATTGTATGCGTTTCACAGTAAGGCAGGCAGGTATTCCGCTTGAGGAGGCAATTATGTGTGCTACAGCCAATCCGGCTAAGGAGATTGGCATCTATGATGAAGCAGGCAGCATTTCTGCAGGAAAGAGAGCAGATTTTGTGCTTCTCAATGATGATTTGGATATTGTGAGTGTGTATATCGACGGAAAGGAGATATCATGTTAGGTTTTTTTAAGAATAAGTCAAAGGGAAAGGTGATCTGTTCTCCGTGCAACGGCAGAGTGGTTCCTATTACAGAGGTTCCGGATCCTACTTTTTCTGAGAAGATATTGGGAGACGGCATGGCCGTGATTCCTTCTGAGGGCAGGTTTTACGCTCCGGCGGATGGTGAGGTGACAGCTGTATTTGATACGCTGCATGCTTTTACCATGACAACCACTCAGGGTGTTGAGCTGCTTTTGCACATTGGTCTGGATACAGTGATACTAAAGGGTGCTCCTTTTACATCACATATTTCTGTTGGTGATCAGGTGAAGAAGGGCGATCTTTTGATGGAGGCTGACCTGGAGCAGATTAAGGCAGCAGATCTTAATATCATCACTCCGGTTTTAATTGGCAACACTGCTGATTATAGTGAGATAAAGATGCTCAAAGAGGGTGATGTATCCGTCGGTGATGAGATTTTAAGTCTCGCGTAGATTTGTGTAATAATAACGAACTATATTGGAGTATCTCCAGTTTAGTATATATAATGTAAAGGAGGGGAAATTTATGAAATTTCTTCAAAAATTGGGTAAAGCTTTAATGCTTCCCGTAGCAGTACTTCCTATATGTGGTATCCTCATGGGTATTGGATATTTTTTATGTCCTGCAACCATGCAGGGTGGTGACATCGAGGGTGTGCGAAATTTAATAGGCCTGTTTTTAGTTAAAGCAGGGGGCGCCTTGATCGATAACATGGCCATCCTTTTTGTAATCGGCGTTGGTGTCGGTATGTCAGAAAAGAACGACGGTACCGGCGGTATTGCAGCTTTAGCTTCATGGCTGATGATGACAACACTCCTGTCTACAGGCTTTGTTACCACAATCATGCCATCTATCGCTGACAGCGCTACAAAGACACTTGCATTCGACAAGATTGCAAACCCATTTATCGGTATCTTAGCCGGTATCATCGGTTCTTTGTGTTACAACAGATTTAAGGATACAAAGCTTCCTGACTGGCTGTCATTCTTTAGTGGCAAGCGTTGCGTAGCAATTATTGCAGGTGTTGTTTCAATCCTTGTATCTGTAGTATTATTGTTTGTATGGCCATTACTTTTCGGTGCTCTTGTAGCTATCGGTAAAGCAATCGTTGGTCTTGACGTAGTCGGCGCAGGTATCTATGCATTCCTGAACCGTCTGTTAATCCCTACAGGATTACACCACGCATTAAACAACGTATTCTGGTTCGATACTATCGGACTTGGAGATCTCTCTCATTTCTGGGCAGGCGAGACATCAAAGGATGTTTCATGGAGCCTCGGAATGTACATGTCAGGTTTCTTCCCATGTATGATGTTTGGTATTCCTGGTGCTGCACTTGCCATGGTTAAGTGTGCAAAGACTGCTAAGAAAAAGGCTGCCATCGGTATCCTTGCTTCTGCAGCTATCTGTGCATTCATCTGTGGTGTTACAGAGCCTTTCGAGTTTGCATTTATGTTCCTTGCTCCTGTTCTCTATGTGATTTATGCTTTACTTTATGGTATTTTCACAATGATTACAGTAGCTCTTGGATTTAGAGCAGGCTTCTCATTCTCAGCCGGTGCGATGGATTTATTATTCTCATCTTCACTTCCGGCTGCAGCAAAGACATGGCTCATCATTCCTCTTGGAATCGCAGCTTTTATCGTATTCTACATTGTATTCTATTTCGCTATCAAGAAATGGGATCTTAAGACACCAGGTAGAGAGGACGATGATGTTGAAGAAGAGAAGAAGGCAGTGCTTTCTAACAATGACTACACAGCAGTAGCCAAGACTATTCTTGAGGGCTGCGGTGGCAAAGACAATATTGCAAGCATTGACAACTGTATCACAAGACTCAGACTTGAGGTTAAGGATATCACTCAGGTTGATGATAAGAAGATTAAATCTGCAGGTGTTGCAGGCGTTATGAAGCCTGGCAAGAATTCTGTTCAGGTTATTATCGGAACCAAGGTTCAGTTTGTTGCGGATGAGTTTTCTAAGCTTTGCGAATAGATTTGTTCTGCAATATATCAGTGTTGATTCACATTAGGTGATTCATATAATTTCATAATACATAATTAAAAGCCACACCGGGTGTTATGCCTGGGGTGGCTTTTTTAGTTGGTTCGGGCCGTAAGCTCTGCCCGATCGTGGTGGGAATCCGCCTAGAAGAGAGTTACTGGTCACACTGTTAGGGGGGAACAGTAACAATGAGATGGATAGATGGAGAGAAAGAGAGTATTTGCTGTTGACATTTGATGGAAATTACCATTAAAATTATTGTTGAGAAGGTTACAGTAAAAGGAGTATGGTGTCAATGAAAAAGAAACCTAAAAGTATTAATGCGCTGATGGCATATATGCGAGATGAAAAAGGATTGAGTATTTCTGGAAGTTGTGATAAGAAAAAACTTAGATATATGGGTTATTTCCATGGATATAAAGGATATCGTTTTCATAATAATCCAGCGAATACATATGCATTCAATTCCTTTGATGAGGTGCAGGCAATCTATGACTTTGATATGGCAATTAAGACAATGTTTTATCCGGAGATAATGTTTTTGGAAACTGCATTTAAAAACTATGTTTTGGAAGTTATTTTGGAAGATGCTGAAAGTAAAAGATTTGCGAATATATATGCGAAATTGTTAACGGATTACAAAGCCTATCCGATAGGTAGTAATGATTATAAAAAAGCAATCAATAAAAGAATGAATCTTAGAAATAAAGTATATAGTCTTATTTCCCGAGATTATGGTAAGAGGTTTATAGTGAATCATTATTATGACAAGGATCAGCCGCTTCCTATATGGGCAATTTTTGAATTAATTAGTCTTGGTGAATTTGGTACATTTGTAGGTTGTCTTGACCAAAATACCAGGAAAAAAATTTCTAAGAGCGTAGGCATAAAGGTTGCTTATGACCGAGATGGTAAATTGTTGCCATTGATCGTATATGCCTTAAAGGATTTAAGAAATGCTGTAGCACACAATAATACGATTTTTGATGCTAGATTTAAAACGGGTAAGGTAAGCTTGAGAATTGCTAAGTGTATAAGTGCAGAGACAGGAATTAATAATATTACATTTGAGTCTATTGTTGATTATGTGATTCTTATAAGCTTTATGATGAAACTATTAGAGTGTCAAAAGAAGAAAATTATGGCATTTATTCGTTTGTTTGAAAAGGACTGTGAAGAACTTAGGGGAAAAGTTTCTACGTCCATTTTCAACACAGTTGTGTATACAGATACCAGAACGAAGTTGAATTTATTGAAAAAGTATTTGTAGAGAATTCAAAAATATTTGTGGAAAATTCAAAAGTCCTATTGCATAAAAGTTTTCATTATGGCATAATATATTACAGAATTGCGGCGGACGTCTGCGGACTATGCCTAAGGGAGTTGGATGCGTCCGGCTTCCTTTTTATTTTATTGAAAATATACATATAGGTTTTGATTGTGTGTATATTTACTAAAAAAGAAGTTCAAGAGTTGTTAGTATCATCGAGCAATCTTAAATGATAGTTTAATAAGCTGGTATTTATAAGGATTAGAGCATTTGCTCGAATCCTTTTTTAGTTTACGCGACATAGGTGCGTACTACCGGGGGAAGTCACTAACATACCCAAATAGTGGGGAATGTATAGCTTTACAGCAAGGGTTGAAAAACAAACAAATGTTTGCTATAATAAATGAAGCGAGGAAATAAAAGTATATTAGGTTTAGTAATTTAAGTATTCATTTAATTTATTGTAATTAGGGAAAATCCAATATCAATCGATTGATAGAAAGAGTGATTTTATATGAACATATGGCTAAAGTTAAGGAAAACAGCAGCATTAGCACTTTGTGAGTTACTTGCAATTGCTACAATTTTTACAGGCTGTGCCTCTACTAATTTACCCGGCACTGAAGGTGCCGGGCATACCGCAGGAGCTGTTGTAGCAGGTGAGGATTCTTCCGGTGCTTTAGGCAGCAAGGATAAAGCGGATGGTGCACAGGGCGGAAGTGACCCGGCGGAAGCTGATTCAGGTGCTAACGGTACAGGACAGGCGGATGCAGGGAAGCCGCAGGAGGATCTGGTAAATAACAATTCCTACGTTTCCCTCGATGCGATTCCTGCATATGATGGCAAGGCATATGTGGCTGTCAACAATAATGAGCCTTTTTTTACGGACAGTGATATGACTACCACTGCTTTTGAAAATTACAGTGATTTGGATTCACTTGGCAGATGCGGTGTGGCTTATGCCAATATATGCAAGGATATCATGCCGACTGAGAAGCGTGGCAAGATAGGCATGATAAAGCCATCAGGTTGGCATACGGTGAAGTATGATGTGATAAAGGACAGGTATTTATATAATCGCTGTCATCTTATTGGTTATCAGCTTGCCGGGGAGAATGCCAATCCGAAGAATCTTATTACCGGTACGAGATACCTGAATGTGGAGGGCATGCTGCCGTTTGAGAATCTGGTAGCGGATTATGTAAACAATACAGGAAATCATGTGCTTTACAGAGTGACTCCGATGTTCTCGGGCAGTAATCTAGTTGCAAACGGCGTTCTCATAGAGGCAAAGTCGGTTGAGGATAACGGTGGCGGCATACTTTTTAATGTCTATTGCTATAATGTGCAGCCCGGAGTCGGAATAAACTATGAGAATGGTGACAGCTGGCTGGATGGCACCACTCCGCAGCAGAGCGCTCAGACGGATACACCGCAGAATGAAGGCTCGCAGAGCAGCGCTGGAAGCGGGGCAGGAGAATCAGGCTCTTCAGGCAGTACAACAGGAAGTGCATCATCAGGCTCAGACAGCTCAGCAGCAGAAAATAGCGCTGCAGATTCTTCAAACAGCGAGACGATGGTCCATATCACTGCAACAGGCAAGAAATATCACCGTGCGGGCTGCCGGACCTTGAAAAAGAGTGACACAGAGGTAACGCTTGATGAAGCAAAATCCATGGGCTTGTCTCCGTGCGGAATTTGCAATCCACCACAGTAGATGTGCATTAGCATTTGCAATCCGCCACAGTATATGTGCATTAGCATTTGCAATCAGCCACAGTAGATGTGCATTAGCATTTGCAATTCACCGCAGTAGATGTGCATTAGCATCTGAAATCCACCACAGTAGATGAACATTAGCATTTGTAACCTTTCACAGCAGATGTACGTTATTTCAGCAGTGCACAAGGTTTATTGAAGTAACTTGAAAGTAACCCGGTATATGAAAATATTGTCACAGAGTAAGGGCTGCAAGCCACGGCACCGCCAAGGCGCACGCATGTGCATTTGATTGAGCGGATAGCGAAGCCGCTTAGATACTGTAGGATTATGCACATGAAGCACAGAAATGACTTGCCATGGAGGGCAAGTCAAGGAGAACCGCGCCACGGAAGGCGCGTTTCGACGGTTTCGTCAAGCATAGAAGCGCAAAAAGCATAATCCGTACAGTATCTTAGCGGCAAAGCGTAGCGAAAGCAAAGCATATGCGTGTGCCTTGGCGGTCCCGTGGCTTGCAGCCCGTCCTATAGCACATACAGCAAAATCCCCTGTAACCCTTGACGATTGCAAAACCGAAAAGTATAATAGAATAGCTAATGAAATCAATATTTTAATATAGATGGAGGAAACCAAATGGCACTGAGCAAAAAGCCGGTCAACGGCATGAAGGATATACTACCTGCAGAAATGGAAATCCGTGATTATGTGACAAGCGTGATCAAGGATACATACAGAAGCTTCGGATTTACACCGATAGAGACACCATGCATGGAGAATATAGCAAATCTCACAAGCAAGCAGGGCGGAGAAAATGAGAAGCTGATCTTCAAGGTAATGAAGAGAGGCGAGAAGCTGAATCTGGAGACAGCAAAGGAAGAGTCGGATGTAGTAGACTTTGGAATGCGCTATGACCTTACAGTGCCACTTTCAAGATATTATTCAAACAATGCCAACAACCTGCCATCGCCATTCAAGGCACTCCAGATGGGCAGCGTGTGGAGAGCAGACAGACCTCAGAGAGGCCGCTACAGACAGTTTACGCAGTGTGATATAGATATACTCGGAGAGCCAAGCAATCTGGCAGAGATAGAGCTGATCACAGCAACCACTACCACAATCGGCAGGCTTGGCTTCGAGAACTTTGAGATAAGAATCAACGAGAGAAGAATCCTAAAGGCAATGGCTGCTTACAGTGGTTTTGCTGAGGAGGACTACGACAGCGTATTTATCACTCTCGATAAGATGGACAAGATAGGAGTGGACGGCGTTGCAAGTGAGCTTGCACAGGACGGATACCCACAGGAAAATATTGACAAATATCTTGATTTGTTCAAGCTTTTGGAGCAGACAAGGGATGTCACTGAGGGTGTAAATTTACTTTCAGAAAAGCTTGGAGAATATTTAGACGAAGAAGTGGTTACAAATATGACAGAGATAGCTACTGCTGTTAATGCCACAAAGGGAGCAAAGTTTGAGCTCGTATTTGACCCTACACTTGTTCGTGGAATGAGCTACTACACAGGAACTATTTTTGAGATATCAATGCCTGAGCTTGGCGCAGCCTGTGGCGGTGGCGGACGATATGACAAGATGATTGGAAAGTTTACCGGAAATGATGTACCGGCCTGTGGTTTTTCAATCGGTTTTGAGAGAATCATACTGCTTCTCATGGAGAGTGGCTTCAAGATTCCTGAGAGTCCAAAGAAGGTGGCTTATCTGGTTGAGAAGAAATATCCGGCAGACAAGCTTGTTGATGTCATGAACCAGGCAAAAGACGCAAGAGCAAACGGACAGCAGGTGCTTGTCGTGCGCATGAATAAGAACAAGAAATTCCAGAAGGAGCAGCTTATGAAAGAGGGCTACGAGGAGTTTGTTGAGTTCTTTAACAGATAGGAATCTGATAAGCAGCAGATTAGCTGTGTAGCAGCGGTACCAAACAGTTATTAGAATAAATATATAGTAGAAATATAAGGAGTATAAAATGGCAGAATCAATGCAGGGCTTACATAGAAGCCATAGATGTACAGAGGTATCAAATGCCAATATCGGTGAGAAGGTCACCGTGATGGGCTGGGTACAGAAGAGAAGAAATTTAGGAAGTCTCATTTTCGTAGATTTAAGAGACAGAAGCGGAATACTTCAGATAGTATTCGGTGAGGAAAATGTAGGTGCAGAGGGCTTTGAAAAGGCAGGCACCTTAAGAAGTGAGTTCGTCATCGCAGTTGAGGGAACTGTTCAGAAGAGAACAGCCGCTGTCAATGAGAGCTTAAAGACAGGTGATATCGAGGTTATCGCTACATCAATCAGAGTGCTTTCAGAGGCACAGACACCTCCATTCCAGATTGAGGAGAATTCAAAGACCAGCGAGGACATCAGACTTAAATATCGTTATCTGGATCTTCGCCGCCCTGATATCCAGAGAAATCTTATGCTCAGAAGCAATGTGCTTCGCGTGATGCGTGACTTTATGGCAAACGAGGGCTTTTTGGAGATAGAGACACCAATCCTTTGCAAGTCTACACCGGAGGGCGCCAGAGACTATCTCGTGCCAAGCCGTATACATCACGGACATTTTTATGCGCTTCCTCAGTCACCACAGCTCTTTAAGCAGCTTCTGATGGCTTCAGGCTATGACAGATATTTCCAGATTGCACGATGCTTCCGTGACGAGGATCTGCGTGCAGACAGACAGCCTGAGTTTACACAGGCCGATATGGAGCTTTCATTCGTAGATATCGATGATGTAATCGAGGTAAATGAGAGACTCTTAAAGCACCTTTTCAAAGAGGTTATCAATGTGGATGTTGAGATTCCATTTAAGCGTATGCCTTGGCAGGAGGCTATGGACAGATTTGGCTCTGACAAGCCTGATACACGTTTTGGCATGGAGCTTTGCGATGTTTCGGATGTGGTAAAGGGCTGTGGCTTTGGAGTATTCACCGGAGCTCTTGAAAACGGTGGCTCTGTCCGCGGTATCAATGTAGAGGGACAGGCAAAGATGCCTCGTAAGAAGATTGACAAGCTTGTAGAGCATGCAAAGGGCTGTGGAGCAAAGGGACTTGCTTATCTGTGCATCAATGAGGATGGCACATACAAGTCATCATTTGCAAAGTTTATGACAGAAGCTGAGCTTGATGCACTTGTTGCAAAGATGAACGGAAAGCCGGGAGATTTACTCCTTTTCGCAGCCGACAAGAATAAAATTGTATGGAATGTACTTGGAGCGCTTCGTCTCATGCTTGGAGCTGAGCTTGGACTGATTGATGAGAACAAGTACAATTTCCTCTGGGTAACAGAGTTCCCACTCCTTGAGTGGTCTGATGAGGAAAACAGATTTATGGCAATGCATCATCCTTTCACCATGCCTATGGAGGAGGACTGGGACAAGATAGACTCAGATCCGGGCGCAGTTCGTGCAAAGGCATATGATATAGTACTCAATGGTACAGAGCTCGGTGGAGGCTCAGTGCGTATCCATCAGGATGACATCCAGGAGAAGATGTTTGAGGTGCTTGGCTTCACAAAGGAGCGTGCGCATGAGCAGTTTGGATTCCTGCTTGATGCATTCTCATATGGTGTACCGCCACACGCAGGACTTGCCTTTGGTGTTGACCGTATCTGCATGCATATGCTACATACAGACAATATCAAGGAGGTTATTGCATTCCCTAAGGTAAAGGACGCTTCGGACCTCATGTCAGAGGCACCCGGAACTGTAGATCCAAAGCAGCTTGAGGAGCTTGGAATAGCTATAGCTGCAGAGGAAGATGAGGAATAACACTATAATATGAATTTGAAAAAAAATATTTTCAATGCGATTACCATAATACTGCTCGCCGCACTTATTGCGGGGGCAGTATTGCTTAATAACAGAATAAAAAAGCTTGAGACACAGATGTCATACACCTCAGACAACACATCAGTGATACTTTCAGATGTGCAGACCATGCAGGATGATATCAAGTCCACCCTTGAGGAGGAGGCCAGCCTCATAACAGACTGGGACATTTCCTTAAAAAGTGCAGACTTTACCGATATGACATACACAGTCTCTGTCTCGGTGGTGCCAAAGGAGTACACAGAGGATACAAAAACCAGTGTTTTTTTCGGTACAAACGAGATACCGCTCGAGCTAAACGGCATAAAGTATACGGGCGAGGCCACACTTCCACTGTCTGAGGACTATGCAGGCAATGTGACATTTCTGTTTGTTGATGGAAATAAGAGAAGCACAGAGGTGCTCGATGAGTTTGAAGGTGTGACATCAGTGTTCAAAAACGTAGCATCCGGCATACTTTCCGATAAACCGACCTTTGACAATGGCAGCATAAAGCTTGGCACAGATGTAGATGTAGCAGTTATGGGAAATGATTACTTTGACTTTAACAGTGTGCAGCTCGTGGTTGCAAGCTCAGATACAGAGCTAAAGACCTACGATATCAGACAGCTGTTGGCAGAAAACGGCACAGACAGTGCAGACTCTGCAGACACAGACTCCATCACATCAGCCTTAAGCCGGAAGGCTGATGCCCAAAAAGATGACTCAAAGAATAATACGGAAAATGACACATCAGATGCCTCAAAAGAGGACGACGGTAAGCTCCATAGCCTCGAAGGCACAGTCAAAATCGAAGACTTAATCCCTGTCACAGCTGCAAGCAATATCAAAATATATGTCAAAGCAGTATCGGCACAGGGCTACACCTTCACATATGACCTGTTCGATGGTACCGTAAATCAGGACATCACAGACTTTGAAACCACAGCCGACATATCCGGCGGCGACTACACAGTAACCGACCCGGCCGGCAGCAAATATGAACCGTAAAATATGATATAAGCGTAATTATTTAAAATCAGTTTTTCTTGTGTTTTCAAGGCGGCTCAGAATATTTATTTATAAACAATATATAACTACTAAATAAAGCTCATTTCGCATCTGAGAAATGAGCTTTAAATTTAAGAAGAAAAAAGTGCCGGACAAAATTTCACGCCAGTGAAATAAGTCCGGCACTGCCAGAATGCAAGGTAGCAAAGCGCCTCGCTCGTAAACCTGAATTAGCCGGAGAGCATACAGTGTGTTCCGAAGAAAAATGTGAACTGCCGCGGAGTTCCATAAATTAAAGAAGAAAGAAAACATAAATAAAATCGTAACCTGTCCGGATAAAGAACCGCGGCTGACTTCACATTTTTCTGAGGAATATACTGCGTGCTATGCCGGCAGCTTCACAACCTAAAAAGCGAGGCGCCCACCACCACCAATCATTTGATGAGCTGCGCCTCACCCTTCTTTTTTGCTGAGTGGCAGCGTAAATATAAACTCAGTTCCCACACCCTCAGTACTTATCACATTTATATTCTCACCATGCGCCTGCACGATTTCTTTGACTATAGACAGGCCAAGTCCCGTACCGCGCTTATCCTTTCCGCGGGATAAATCACTCTTGTAGAAGCGCTCCCAGATCTTTGAAAGGCTGTCCTTCGGTATACCGATACCGTGATCCTTTACAGATATAAACACCTTTTCATTTCTGATACTTGTCTCAATCTTGATACTCGAATCATTATTTGAAAACTTCACAGCGTTGTCAATCAGGTTGTAAAGAACCTGCTGGATTTTGACCATATCACCGCGCACGAAAAGCTCTTTTCCGGTGAGCACCAGGTCAAAGCTTAAGCCCTTTTCACTGCATTTACCCTCGAAGGTGAGGATTGTCGTGCGGATCATCGTATTGATGTCAAAATCAGCAATATCCAGATGTATGCCATGATGACCGAACTGGTTTAGATCGATAAGACTCTTGGTGAGCTTATTAAGCCTCTCGGTCTCGAAAAGGATGATGTTTAAGTATTTATCCTGCATCTCAACAGGAATGGTTCCATCAAGCATGGCCTCCACATAGCCCTTTATCGAGGTAAGAGGAGAGCGGAAGTCATGTGACACGTTGGAAACAAACTTGCGCTGATCCTCCTCGAGTGTATCCAGCTCCGTTGCCATGTAGTTGAGTGTGTTTGCCAGATAGCCGATTTCGTCATTGGAATGTACATCAATCTGGGCAGTGAAATCGCCCTTTGCATACTTCTTTGCGGTCTTTGTGATTCGTGTGATTGGCCGGTAAATGGAGCGGCTCATCATGACAAGCATAATAAATGCCACTGCAAAAATGAGCGCTACAGTGTAAAATGAGATATTCATAAAACCGTTTACACCTGCCGTGATATGGCTCATTGTCTTGTGAATGACTATGTAGCCGATATTCTGGTACGAGACATTTACCGGGGAAAATACGGATAGCATCTTATGCTTGAAGGAGCCGTAAAAATCTCCAATCATATAGTTGTTGCTGCCAAAATCGGTGACATCAAAGCCATTTATCACTACAGGCTTAGAACTGTCATTTTGGGTATCAATGCCTATTGACGGATCATCTGAGTCCATGAGCAGCTCACCGTCAGGGCTGACCACCCATACCTTGGCATCCATATAGTCGGCTACGATTTTCATGTGATTCTGGAAATCGCTAAGCGACATGGATGAGCCAAAGTATTCGGCGGCGTAATCACCTGCAATGATGGATGCTTCCCTGTAGAGATTGGAAGCCTCCTGTTTTTCGATATAGCCTGTGGTGAGATGCTGTGTAAAGGTGCATATAATGAAAAAAGCGATGACACCGTAAATCAGGTAGCTGATTAACAGCTTAGAGTAGATGGTATGCTTCATTATTATTTTACCTCAAACTTGTATCCGATGCCCCAGACAGTAGCGATGCGCCAGGTCGGCTTGTCCTTGATTTTTTCGCGCAGACGCTTCACATGTACATCGACAGTGCGAGTGTCACCGACATATTCATAGCCCCATATGTTGTCCAGAAGCTGCTCCCTTGTAAACACCTGATTGGGAGATGAGGCAAGGAAATATAAAAGCTCAAGCTCCTTTGGCGGCATATCAATCTGCTGTCCGTCATAAGTGACAGAGTAGTTGGACAGATTTACAATGAGCCCCGGATACTCCACACACTTGATATCTACGGAAGTATAGGCCTCCGGCTTTGCAGGCTGGAAACGTCTGAGCACGGCCTTGACTCTTGCCACAAGCTCCTTTGAGTCAAAGGGCTTGAGTATATAGTCGTCGGCGCCAAGCTCCAGACCTAAAACCTTATCAAATACCTCGCCCTTTGCGGAGAGCATGATAATCGGCACATCGGACTTTGCACGTATCTCACGGCATACCTGATAGCCGTCTATGCCCGGAAGCATGAGGTCCAAAAGAAGCATGTTTGGCTTGTAGTGCTCAAATGCGATAAGCGCCTGCTCACCGTCATTTACGATTTTGGTGTCATAGCATTCCTTGGTCAGATATAGAGATATAAGCTCTGCTATATTGTTGTCGTCGTCTACTATCAGTATTTTCTGTTTAACAGCCATTTCTAATCTCCTTCTTAAAAATTATTTATATTCCGTAAAAGTAAATTGTCGTTATTTAAAGGTTGCGATGGTTACTCCGGCATCGCCCTCACCAAACTCACCGAGATGGTATTCCGCAATAGTTTTTGTCCTCTTCAAAAGTCCATGCACAGCCTTTCGCAGTGCACCGGTGCCTTTTCCGTGGACAATGCGCACAGATGAAAGATGAGCGATATATGCATCGTCTAAGTATTTATCTAAGAGAGCAAGTGCCTCATCCGTAGTCTTTCCTATCAGGTTGATTTCTGATGAAACTGACATCGATTTACTCATCTTTATCTTGCTTCCGCTGCCGCCGTACTTCTTGGCAGGAGAGACATCATCGTTTAATAGCACGAGGTCATTAATATTAACCAGCGAGCGCAGTATACCCATCTGCACATACAAATCGCCCTTGGCATTTGGCAGAGTGTGGACAGTTCCCTTCAGATTGAGGGAGAGCACAAGTACAGAATCACCGATGCGCAGCTTCTTAGGCGCCTTGTGATTTGCCTTGGCAGTGTTTTTCCTGATGTCTGACAGCTTCTTTTCCTTGTCATTCATCTTGTCACGAAGTGCAGAGCGCTCCTTCTCCATCTGGCTCATAGGAGCCTGACCCTGTCCGTATTTGTTGAAATTGCGGATGGTCTTGTCGGCGAGCTCCTTTGCATCCTGCAGTATTTTGTAGGCTTCCTCGTTTGCTTCGCGTAAAATCTTGTCCTTGCTCTTATCTATGCGCTCGTTTTTCTCCTCGAGCTGTTTCTTGAGCTTTTCAATCTCAGCCTTGTAGCTGTTGATTTCAAGCTGTTCCTTTTCGATAGTCTGTCGCTGTGACTCGAGGCTTGCAATCAGATCCTCAAAATCAAGGTCGTTATCATTAATCCTGCTTTTTGCATCCTCGATGATGGTTTCATCAAGACCAAGCTTTGATGAGATTGCAAAAGCGTTACTCTTTCCAGGAATACCGATTAACAGGCGGTAGGTAGGGCTTAGGGTCTCAACGTTGAACTCACAGCAGGCATTTTCCACACCGTCTGTGGAAAGTGCATATACCTTAAGCTCACTGTAATGCGTGGTGGCCATGGTGATGGCACCATACTGGTGCAGCCTGTTTAAAATTGAGATGGCAAGCGCCGCACCCTCTGTCGGGTCGGTTCCCGAGCATAGCTCATCGAACAGGCAAAGGCTTCTGTCATCGGCTTTTTCAAGAATTTTTACGATATTGGTCATGTGAGACGAGAAGGTACTGAGACTTTGCTCAATACTCTGCTCATCGCCTATATCCGCAAAGACATCCTCAAAGATGGCGAGCTTTGACCTGTCAGCCGCAGGAATGTGAAGACCCGCCTGACCCATGAGAGTCAAGAGTCCGACAGTCTTAAGTGAAACCGTCTTACCGCCGGTGTTTGGACCGGTGATGATGAGCTGCTTATAGTCCTCGCCGAGCCGAACATCTATGGGAACCACCTTTTTAGAATCCAAAAGCGGATGACGTCCCTTTCTGATATTGATATGCCCCTCGGTGTTGAACTCCGGTGCCACACCGTTATATGATTTAGCCAGATTTGCCTTTGCGAAAATGAAGTCAAGCTCTGAAAGAACCTCATAGTCCTGCTCCAAAGCAGCCGCATTCATGGCAACCTTGTCGCTGAGAGCCGCAAGGATTTTTTCAATTTCCTCATGCTCCTTTATGAAAAGCTCCTTGAGCTCATTGTTCAAATTGACGACAGCCATCGGCTCAATAAAAAGAGTAGAGCCTGTAGAGGACTGGTCATGCATCATGCCGGGTACATTGCCCTTTGCCTCAGCCTTTACAGGCAGACAATATCTGCCGTCGCGCATGGTCACAACCGCATCCTGCAGATATGTCCTCGTTGTGCTGTTGTTCATGAGCTTGGTGAGCTGCGCATGGATTCTGTCGTTCATGCCGCGTATGCTCTTTCTTATCTTAAAAAGCTCAGGACTTGCATCATCGGCAATCTCTTCCTCAGATAAAATGCACCTCTTAATCTCATCGCAGAGCGCAGAAACCGGTTCAATCCCTGCAAACAGACCGGAGAGAGAATCCTGCTTCTCATTATCCATGGCGCTTCTGCCATAAGCCTTCACGCGCTTTGCAACCTCCAAAAGACTGCAGATGCGAAGAAGCTCGGTCGTATTCAGTGAACCACCGATATCAAGCCTCTTTAGAGAAGCATGTACATTGTGTATGCCAACGAAGGACACTCCACTGTCTTTGTACAGGCGGCTTAGTGCATCGGCAGTGGTGGTCTGCAGATGTCTGATTTTGTATAAATCGGTGACAGGCTCAAGAGAAAGACACCTTTTCTTTGTCTCATCACATGCTGCGTAGCTGCTTAGCATGGTGAGGATTTTGTTATATTCCAATGTTTTGTAAACTTTTTTATTCATTTCTATATCCTTATATTGCTGTATCAGATATTTATTGAAAATATCTTAAATAGATGGTTGAGGTTTAAACTCATATTAACACATTATAGCCGAAAATTGTTTAAAAAACCACATTAAATTATATCTAAATGTAAAGGGCTGTTATTGGTCTTTAAAGGACACTTTTTGTATGAAAAGAAATTTACGATATATTGGAGAATATTCCGTTAAACGAGCCAAAAAGTAAGGGCTTGCGATGTGTATCCGCCGGACTGCTGCACTGCTCCCAACAGCGCGAATAGCGCAGTGGCTTAGATACTGTAGGATTATGCTCATAACACAGAAATGCCACGGCATGGATGCCGGGGCAAGGAGCTATCGAGCCATGGAAGGCGAGTAGCGACGGTTTCGTCATGTATAGAAAAAGTAAATGCATAATCCATACAGAATCTTAGTCACGCAGCGTAGCACCGTTGGGAGCAGTGCAGCAGTCCGGCGGGTACATGCCGCAAGCCCGTACTCAAAGGCCGTACTCTCAAAGGCCGTACTCAAAAAATATGGTTGCAACGCAATATAATTCAGAATATAATGTAAGATAGTAACTAAAGACATCTAATCAGGGTAACAATATGGAGCAATTTATCAGAGAAAAGATAAAGGATAAACCGCTGAATAAAAAAAGACTTGCAAAAAAAGCAGGCACGGCAGCACTCTGCGGAGTGGCATTTGCAGTGGCTGCAAGCATTGTTTTTGCTATATTTCTGCCGGTTATCAACAGACAATCAAAAAAAGCTTCAGATGGAAAAAATAATAATGATGTGCAGACAGCCACACAGCAGTCAGGCATAGATGACAGCAGTGATGCATATAGTGAAAATGGTACACAAAGCACAGAGTCCGGCACTTCTTCGGAGCCGTCTTCGCAGACATATCAGCCTACACTCGCAGATTATCAGGCAGTGCAGAACCAGCTATACAGAGTGGGAGCTTTGGCAACGAAATTTGTAGTAGGAGTCACAGGCGTGACAGATGCCACTGATATTTTCAACAATTCCTATGAGACCGAGGGTCAGGGTGTGGGAGTGATACTGAAGGACAATGGAAAGCAGCTAATCATTCTGACAGAGAAAGATGTAGTGGATAAGGCGGATAAGCTTAGTGTGACCTTTGTAAACGACATGATGGCTGATGCTGCACTGGTCAAGTACGACAGCAATACAGGCATAGCGATTATTTCTGTGGATAAGTCACTTCTGGACGATGCCACAACAGCGGCTATAGCGGTTGCGGAGCTTGGTAATTCAAATATTGTTTCAAGAGGAGCATCTGTCATTGCACTTGAAGCAAACTATGCCATTCTCACAGGTCTTATAACATCAACAACCAATGAGCTGTCGGCGCAGGACAACAATTACTCGGTGCTCACCACAGATATCGCAAGCAACAGGTCACAGAGCGGTATACTCATCAATACGGACGGTCAGGTCATAGGGCTTTCGCTGCAGGATTTTAATCCGGCGGAGGAAAACAATACTCTCACAGCTGTCAGCATAAGCGACCTGTCACCGGTCATTGAAAAGCTTGAGGGCGGCGCAGATGTGCCGTACATAGGCATCACCTGTACTACAGTTACGGAAAAAATAGCAAACAGATATAACATCCCAAAGGGTGTTTATATAAAACAGGTTACCATGGATTCACCGGCATTTGTCGCAGGGCTTCAAAGCGGTGATGTGATAGTGGCGGTAAGCGATAAGGATGTATCGAATGTGTCTGCGTACAACACACAGCTTATGCAGCAAAAGCCTGAGGATACCTGCAATCTGAAAGTAAAGAGAAAAGGAAGCAACGGCTACACGGAGATTACCTGTCAGGTGAAAATCGGTGTGATGAATTAGCCGAAATTAGGAGGATATATGAAGTATATTTCAACTCTCCGCGAGGGAGAGAGAATCAATGAGATTTTTTTATGCAAGAGCAAGCAGACAGCCATGACCAAAAGCGGAAAGCCTTATGACAATGTCATCCTGCAGGACAAGACAGGCACGCTGGATGCCAAGATATGGGATGTGGGCTCAGTAGGCATTGAGGAATTTGACGCAATGGATTACATAGCCATAACTGGTGATATCACGAGCTTTCAGGGCAATTTACAGTGCTCCATAAAGCGTGCGAGAAAGGTAAACGAGGGAGAATATGACCCTGCGGATTATCTGCCGGTCAGCGATAAGGATGTCGAGGTCATGTATAAGGAGCTAATGGGCTTTATCGGCTCTGTAAAGAATCAGTATCTGTCACAGCTTTTACATAGCTTTTTTGACAATAAGGAGTTTGAGCGCCGTTTCAAGTTCCATTCAGCCGCAAAGAGCGTGCACCACGGCTTTGTAGGAGGACTTTTGGAGCATACACTCGGTGTGACGAAGAACTGTGATTATTTTGCAAAAATGTATCCGGTTTTAAACCGTGACCTGCTTCTTACGGCAGCTATTTTCCATGATATCGGAAAATTAAAGGAGCTCTCTACTTTCCCGGAGAATGACTATACAGACGCAGGCCAGCTCCTCGGACATATCATGATTGGTGCAGAGTGGGTAGGCGATGCGATTAAGGGCATCGACGGCTTCCCGGTAGTGCTCGCAAATGAGCTGAAGCACTGTATACTTGCCCACCACGGCGAGCTTGAGTTTGGCTCTCCTAAAAAACCGGCACTTGTCGAGGCACTGGCACTTAGCTTTGCAGACAACATAGATGCCAAGATGGAGACCTTCAGGGAGCTGCTTGTAAATGTGCCTGAAAACGATACAAAGTGGCAGGGCTACAACAGATTTATGGAGACAAATTTCCGCAGAACAAGTGTGTAAAAAGCGGACGATATTAATATAGCTATGGTGTGATTTTGGTGTGAAAGTTTGCACCGGATACAAACATTATAAAGAGTAATTATATATATAAAATAAAGAAGAGAAAAGCATGAAAAAAAATGACATATTTGAACTTGAAATAACAGATATGGGAACAGATGGCGAGGGTATCGGACATTATGATGGCATGACCTTTTTCGTAAAGGATGCACTGATTGGTGACGTCATAACAGCCCGCGCAACAAAATTAAAGAAAAACTATGGCTACGCAAGAGTGGAAGAGATTAAGACCCCTTCCACTTTTCGCGTTGAGCCGGAATGTGAGCTGCACAAGAGGTGCGGAGGCTGCCAGATACAGGCGCTCTCCTATGAAAAACAGCTTGAATTTAAAAATGATAAGGTGCGTAACAATCTCATGCGCATAGGTGGATTTTCCGAGGCAGAGCTGAACAGTAAAATGCAGCCGCCTGTAGGCGCAGACAATCCATACCGCTACCGCAACAAGGCACAGTTTCCGGTGGGATATGACAGGGATGGCAATATAGTGACAGGCTTTTATGCATCGCGAAGCCACAATATCATCCCGGTCGAGGACTGCAAGCTTGGGGTGCCGCAAAACAAAGAGATACTCGACATCATAAAGGAATGGATGAATGAGTGCGGCATTACGCCGTATGACGAGAACACACACAAAGGGCTCGTGCGCCATGTACTTATCAGATATGGTTTTACATCAAAGCAGATTATGGTGTGCCTTGTGGTAAATGGGGACAGTCTTGAAGCAAAATGCCGAGCCGGGAATGCAGCAGATATACTGTGCGAAAGACTCTCAAAAATCGATGGAATGACATCCATTTCCTACAATATTAACAAGGAAAACACAAATGTCATCCTCGGCAAAAAGACAGTCTGCATATGGGGCAGACCATATATTGAGGACACCATCCATCTGCTTTCTTACCCCGATTTCACACCACAGGGGACAGGCATCACATATCAGATTTCGCCGCAGTCGTTCTATCAGGTAAACCCGAAGCAGACAGAAAAGCTCTACAGCACAGCACTCGCATTTGCAGGGCTTACAGGAAACGAAAATGTCTGGGATCTCTACTGTGGTATCGGTACCATATCGCTTTTTTTGTCACAGAAGGCAAAGCAGGTGTATGGCGTGGAAATAGTGCCTCAGGCAATCGAGGATGCCAAAAACAATGCGAAGCTCAATGGCATCACAAATGCACAGTTTTTCGTAGGAAAGGCTGAGGAGGTGTTGCCACAGTTTTATGAGAATGCAAAGAAAACTGAGAAAATCACTGATGATACAGCATACACCGGACGTACAGATATGCTTCGCCCGGATGTGATAGTCGTTGATCCACCAAGAAAGGGCTGCGATGAGAAGTGTCTGGACACAATGCTTGCGATGTCACCGGAGAGGATTGTTTATGTAAGCTGCGATTCGGCAACATTGGCAAGGGATTTGAAGATACTTTGCGAGGAGAAGTATGAGCTCATAAAGTGGCAGGCATTTGACCAGTTTAGTCATACTGGGCATGTGGAGACGGTGTGCCTTTTGTCCCGACTTCATTAAGCAAAACATCATGTGAATGTGAGACTGGATATGGATGAGATGGATTTGACAGCGCGGACCGAAGCGGAGCGTAGACAGGCTACATACGAGAAGATTAAAAAATACGTGGCAGAGCACAATGATGGGATGAAAGTATCGAATCTGTATATTGCACAGGTTAAGGCTAAGTATGGAATTATAGAGCGTGAGAATTACAATAAAGCAAAGTCAGATGACGCAAGACAGCCTAAGTGTCCGAAGGAGAAGGAAGAGGCTATAGTAGAAGCGTTGAAAGCTTTTAAGATGATTTGGTTTAGGAGTATGACGATATGAGGGTTTTATTAGGAACAACAAATCCATCAAAGGTAAAAAGATTTTCGGATTTGTTAAAAGGGTATGATATTGAATTTATTACTTTAAGAGATATCGAAGTTATAGAAGAACCTGAGGAAATGGGGAATACACCAGAAGAAAATGCTATTATGAAGGCAGAGTTTTATGGACAATACTTTGATGTTGTTATTTGTAATGATTCTGGATTATATTTTGAAGAACTGGATTTTGAGGATTGGCGTCAGCCGGGACTAAATATTAGAACACCTATGAATATGGATAGACTGTCAGATGAAGAGATGATTGATTACTATTCAAAACTTATTACAGGGCTTGGAGGTAAAGTCACAGCATATTACCTAGATGGAATTGCAGTTTATAATCACGGAGTAATTTCATCGTTTATGGACAATATGGCAGCTCAAAAAAACGGATCATTCTATATGATTGATAAAGCTTCATCAAAAAGATTTGAAGGATGGCCTCTTGATTCATTATCAATCAATAAAGAAAACGGCAAATATTTTGTTGATGGAAGTATTGAAGAAAGCAAAGAAAATATCATAAAAGATCAATATGAAAAGAGTGTCGTAGATTTTTTGATTAAGTCTTTACATATAGCATAGTATAGGAGAAATGAGACAACTGGAGTTTCCTGAGAATGTTAATGCGGAGCAAGGTGTTAGTGCGCATTGACAGATTTTTAGTAAAGCCGGTTCCGGTGGCAGTGAAAATGATGCCGGATGCTGAGATGGAACCGCCGTATGATGGTGCGAAAAAAATGATTCTGGTTGATGATGTGGATAATCGGCAGTTTCTGTGTGAATTGGTTGAGAGCATGTGGGAAGAATTGCTGAAGAAGAAAGAGAAAAATTGCAAGTAAGACTTGACAAAAACGAACAAATATTCTGTATTTAACAGGTGAGATTTTATACTCAAAAGCAGAAAATACGAATGTACAAATAGAGCTCAAACCCTTGTGGTTTGGGCTTTTTCTGATTTTGTAGAAAATCTGAGAACAACTATTTCTAAAAAGTCATCAATTGCCCCGATAGAGTGATTTCTAAAAAACAAAGACTTCCCCAACAAGCAAAAATGCGCCTGGTATATACCGGGGCACTGCTTGCCAATTTGTGAAATAGCATGATAGTTAGTATGAATAATGTCAGAAAGGATTTTAATTATGGTTAAGAATAAAGTGGTTCTAAAAGAAAGAGATGCATGGAGTGATTTAGCAAATTTTATTGGAGAAATGGTAGCAAAGTATGCGGAAGCAATGGACTTGGACAATTTGCAAGATCCGGATCGTTATCTTCTCGTGAAAAGAATAAAACAGTTGCATGTCGAATTTTATAAATCGAAGAATATAGAAAAATTCAGAAATACAAAAATCTCTATTGAAAGAAAAGTTGCGGCATAATATTATAACCGTAATGACGGATACATAAATATATAAATACGGATATATGCGAAATGTTGATGGAGGAACACACATGATTATCAGTGAAAGAATTTTTTACATAATGGAGCAGAAGAACATGAGTCAGTTGGAACTGTCGAGAAGAACTGGGATTGCAACAAGTAACATTAGTGATTGGAAAAAGAAAAAGACGAATCCAAAAGCAGACTGTCTGTTATCCATATGTGACGCATTGGATATTACACCGGAACAGCTTTTAACGGGAAAAGGAATTGATCCGGAGTATAAAGATACAGATATGGATTATGAAGTCACTAGGTCGGACATTAAGATATTGAAGCAGATTCACAGTCTTGGGGACGAACAGTATAAAAGATTGATGGCATATATGAAGGCATTGAAGAAACTGGAAACAATGGAGAGTATTGTGGAGAAACAGAACTAGTAGTTAATACTAATAGGATGATAAGCCAGAATAGGGGGATGCAATGAAAAGCATTATGTTTAAGACAAAAATATTTCATGAGGGGAAAATGTATCTTCTTGTATCGGATGTTACAAAGATGATGGAGATATCGGAGAAAGCATTTTGCAAGAAATATTCTGATAAGATTGTTGAGATCCCTGGTTGTAGGAAATGTATCGCAGAAACTGATTTTAATTTATTGATTTCAGATGACAAAGAACTTTTCAAGAAAATGGGTATGTTAGAAGTAACAAAGGTTGAAACACTGAGAAGTGAGATTGCGAGTATCATAAGCTTTCAGCCACTTAAATTCATGATGGCAAAAGAATATTTGAATATGATGAAGATAAAAACTGGATGCAAATCCGAGCAACAATATGTGGAGAAATATGAAATCGCGAAAGAATTTGATGAAGCATTACAGCGTTTTATGAATAGTCATCATGATAATAGTTACTATAAGTCAATGATTAACTATCTTAAGAATAAAGAACGTTTCGATTTAGATAAAATTCGGGAATTAGGATTGGATATTCAGTATTTGTCATCGATAACATCCGATGGATCCATGACTTTGGAAGTATTTGTAGTTGGAAAAGGAATATTTTATAGTGTTCTTGAAGATGATGAGGGTGAGCAATGGAACGAAATCCATATTGATGAGATGGGAAATATAAAGCTTCCTTACTTTTCTTATTATTCAGATCGAGTAGAAGAACGTATAATTAATCTCTCACATACTGAGGTGGATAGAGATTTTTCAAAATATAACACGGTAGAAAATATTCAGTGGTGCATACAAAATTTGAATATGAAGGGGATAGAAGATTATGAATTTGATGTTTTAGGTTATCATTCAGATGCTATAGACTTAAGAATTCATACAGATTTACTTGTAAAAATGATAGTCCCGGATGCAATTGATACTATTTTTACAGATCAGATTATTGATTTGGAGAAATTGGTCTGGATAACAGATGTAAGTGATATGAGAGTGTTTGCGTAGGATATATGAATTTAAACGTATCGAATCCGATCTGTTTAGAAGCTAAGCAGGATTGAATGTACTTATAATAATGTGGCTGCCATTTGCTACTTCACTAAAATAAACTATAGAAACAATGTCAGTGAAAGGAATATACATGGAAGAAGATAAAAAAGAAGAAATAAAAATTGTCAAAGTAACAGAGGAATTAATTAAGGCCAAAACCTATGAAGTAAGAGGTTATAAGGTAATGCTTGATTTTGATTTGGCTAAAATATATGGTTATTCAACCAAAGCTTTTAATCAACAGGTCAAAAATAACAGTGAGCGTTTCGCATCAGATTTTGCATTTAAACTTACCAAGGAAGAGGTTAACAACTTGAGGTCAAAAAATTTGACCTCAAGTTGGGGCGGTTCAAGATATTTGCCGAATGCTTTTACTGAACAAGGTATATACATGCTTATGACGATACTTAAAGGTGACCTTGCAGTTAAGCAGAGTATTGACCTCGTGAGAACATTCAAAAAAATGAAAGATTACATATTAGAAAACAGGGAATTGATAGGGAAGCGCGAACTACTTCAGCTAAGTATGGAGACTGCCAATAACAGAATTGAAATAAGCAAGATAAATTCAGATATGATATCCATTGAAAAGCAAATCTCCGATGTTGTGGAGGGATTGAAGGATGTTGTAACAAAATCTGAGCTTGCTGATATGATGAATAGCTTCATTTCAGATGATGATGAAAAATGGCTTATGTTTAATGCAAAATTTAGTAGTGCGGATGAGGTTTACGAGTCTATTTACAGGCAGGCAAAGTCATCAATATATGTGGTTGATAATTACATTGGTTTAAGAACGCTGGTACATCTTAAGAATTCTCCGACAGGAGTAAATATTATTTTATTTAGCGATAATGTTGGGAATAATAAACTTCACAACATAGAATATACGGATTTCCGTAAGGAATATCCAACTGTAAAACTGTCAATGAAGAAGACTGGTGGCATATTCCATGATCGTTTTATCGTGTTGGATTATGGAACAGCGGATGAGAGAGTCTTTTTGTGTGGTGCTTCTTCCAAGGATGCCGGGGCTAGAATAACAAGCATCGTTGAGGACTATGGAACAGCCAAATACAACTCTGTTATTGCAGGATTATTGAAAAATTCGCCATTAGTATTACCGAAATAGGAGTGTAAGATTATTGAAGAAGAAAACAAGATGTTACATATATACTCGTGTGTCTACAGCAATTCAGGTTGATGGATACAGCCTGGATGTACAGAAAGACAAGATAAGAAAATATGCAGAATTTCAAGATATGGAGATTGTTGGAGAATATTCTGATGAAGGGCATTCCGGCAAGAATATAAAAGGTCGTCAGGAATTGATCCGGAGTATAAAGATGCAGATATGGATTATGAAGTTACCATGTCGGATATTAAGATATTGAAGAAGATTCACAGTCTTGGAGACGAACAGTATAAAAGATTGATGGCATATATGAAAGCATTGCAGAAACTGGAGCAAATGGAAAGCATGGTGGATGAATAATGGAAGAAACAAAAGAATTGATTACTACGGATGATATTCGTAGTAAGGTGTATATAATTCGTGGACAGCAAGTAATGTTGGATCAGGATTTGGCAGAAATTTATGGTTATCAAGTTAAAAATTTAAATCAACAAGTAAAACGTAATTTGACAAGATTTCCAGAAGATTTTATGTTTCAACTAACTAAAGAAGAAGTGGAATTGGTGAAATCACAATTTGTGACTTCACGGAATATAGGTTATTTTGAAGGGCAAGAAGGCGGCCGTAGAAAATTACCATATGCATTTACAGAACAAGGAATTTATATGCTTGCGACAGTTCTTCGTGGAGAATTGGCAGAACAGCAGAGTATATTTATAATGCGCACTTTTAGGGAGATGCGTCACTATATTAGTCAAAATCAACAGTTTGTTACTAGAAATGAAATGGAACTTTTAACAGCGAAGGTTGGAACGATAACTGAGAGACAGGATCGAATGGAGAAAAAAGTAGAGTTCATTCAAAAAGATGTGACCATTTTAGCAGATAACTTTATTACGGATAAGGATAAAAAGGATTTTGTTATTTATAAAGGCCAGAAGTTAGAAGCTGACATTGCATACATAGAAATCTATCAGCAGGCAAAGAAATCAATCTATGTTGTGGATGATTATATGAATGCAAAATCATTACAACACCTTTCACAGAAAGCAGATGGTGTGTAAGTCATTTTGTTCACAGAGAATGGAAAAGGTGGGAGAGGATTTCTTACAAACTCTTTAGTGACGGATTTTCAAAATGAATATCCAACGATTCGGATTAAGGCGAATCCGGATTGTCACGACAGATTGATTGTACTTGATTATGGTGAAGAAACCGAGAAGGTATATCATTGTGGAGCATCCAGTAAGGATGCAGGGAAGAAACTTTGTGCAATTAATCAGATTACAGAAACGGCAATTATTCATCCGGTAATAGATAGATTACTTTTGCTGCCGGATAAACAAATATAACTTATGATAAAAGTAGAGGCTTCATTTAATAATGAGTGAGGCTTCTTTTAGTTTTGCTTATAAGTTTGAAGTGTTGGAAATTTATGTAAATTTATAGACATTTTCTTATCGTAAAGCTATAATATTAAAATCATATAGAACAGATAGACATTGATTTTAGAAAGTGATACAAATGAAAAAGCTAAAAAAGAGATTCATTATTCCGGCAGTGGTATTTATATTGGGCATGTGTGCGTTAATCGGCGCTATATATGTAGTCGGCAAGAGTCAGGAACAGCAGAACAGGACAAATGCAAAGCTCAATGCGATGACATATACGGAGCGTATATATGGCGAGCTTATGGAGGGAATAGGAGTTACCGATACCTTAAAGCAGGTTGTCATAAGTGGTGATGGAAATATAAATAAGTTTTATGATATTGCAGAAAATATGATGGACGATTCGATTCAGAGTATACAGATAGCACCGAATGGAGTTGTGACTGAAATATATCCGAAGGAGGGGAATGAATCCGGCAAGATAGATCTGATAAAGGATAGTGACAGGGGAGAGATTTCGCGCTATGCGAGGGATAATGACACTGTAATTATGCAGGGAATGTTTGAGCTGAAGCAGGGCGGATATGGTATAGCAGTGCGCAATCCTGTTTATTTGGAGAATGAAAATGGTCAGAAGAGCTTTTGGGGCTTCACAATTGTTATACTGAAGGTTCCGGAAATTTTTTCTGAATCTGTAGAGGCTCTTTCCAATTTTGGATTTAAGTACAGTCTGCAGAAGTGTGCTTCGCCGTGGGATGATACATATGAGCGGGTTTACGGTTCAAAGAAAGAGTTGAACAATCCGGTGATATATGACTTTGACGTGTATAGAGATAAGTGGAGGCTTGAGATTTTACCCAAGAGTGGGTTTTACAATAATAGCAACCTGATATACATGTTTATTGGAGGTGTAATTATAGTCCTGCTTTTGACAGGGCTTACAGTAGCATTAATTTCAATCAATGAAAACAGAAAGCTTTTCAAGAAACTTGCAGTTACAGACACACTGACAGGTATCTGCAACAGGCTTGGCTTTAATAGGCAGGTTGAGCAATATATGAGGCAGAACCCGCAAAAGCACTGTGTTGTGGCGATGCTTGATATTGATGATTTCAAGCTTGTTAATGATGTGTATGGACATGCGGCGGGTGATGGTGTACTGCAGAAGCTTGCAGAGAGCATGAAGCAATATTTTTCAAAGGATGTTATACTCGGCAGAAACGGAGGCGATGAGTTTAGCATTTTCATGCCGGATTGCACGGCAGTGGAGGTTAAGCCTTTTCTTAAGAAGTTTACAGAAGAAACCAGGAATTTTTATTGTAAAGGTGAAGCGCATACATTTACCATTTCACTGGGATTTGCGGAGTATCCTGTTTTGGCTGATGACTGTTCAAAGCTTATGCGTTGTGCGGACATGGCACTTTATGCGGTGAAAATGCGTGGGAAGAACGGCTGCATGGCATATCGTGAGGGTGAGCAAGTAAAGAGTCGCGCAAAGCTTGGTTTTGCAATGAAGGATATTATTAATAATTTGCCTGGAGCTTTCATTGTTTACAGAGCAGATAAAGAAAATGATGAGATTCTGCTTGCAAACAGTGAGCTGCTTCGGCTTACAGGCTGTAAAAATATGGACGAGCTGCTTGCATATACAGGTAAGAGCTTCTGCAATCTGATACGGCCGGATGAACAGGAAAGCTGTCAAAAAAGCATATGGTCGCAGATTAACGGAGGACACTCAAATGATTATATTTTCTTTCATATGCGAAAAGCAGACGGTAAATATATTTCAGTGCTCGACCATGGCAGGATAGTGGATTCAGTGCACAATGGCAGAGTATTTTATGTGATGATTATGGACTTAAAGTCACTGCAGAGGCACTATGGAGACTGCCTGGAGCTGGTGGAGAAGTAGAAAAAAGCAGATTGCTATTGCCGTAAATACGCAAAAAAACAGTTCGTAAAATTATACTTTTACGAACTGTTTGTATTTCTATTACATCTGGATCGTATTTCAGTCCCATTGATTCTTGGTATTCTTTTATTTCCTGCTTATTTGTAATATGTATAGTTCCTTCCTGGGAAAATTGATTTGTTTTTGTAGCTATTTCAGCATTGCTAACTTTGTCATAAGTCTAATTATCTCCAAGTGTAGCTGCGGATGAATTAATAGAAATACATAATGTAGTAATCATACAAATTGTAATTAAGCTTTATAATTTCTTCATAGTGTTTTACCTCCTGTTATTTGTTATCAATTTTTAATTTCCCGAGAGAATAAAAGTATTGCACACGCGATATAAATAATTGATATAACGAGCTCTAAAAAATTCAGTGAAACAAAAGGTTTTGTATTTATTTCATATAATGATTTTATGCAAAATATCATAATCATTGCATATCCAATTAAGGTTAATAAGATATTTTTCTTGGATTTATTTTTCTTTTTAACAATAAAAAAAGAAAAAAATGTAAATGATAACATAAACAAAAGCAATGCTATATTAACAATTCCATACAAATCATAATAATCGATGAATCCTATAAAACCTGTATACCAGGTTCCAGATTCTGCCTGTCTGGCAATGGGAGTTGGAAAAAATGTTGATATTAATTTTATTAGTATAAGGAAAATGATCGAAATAGACATTCCAGATCCAGATAATATGAATTTGAGATGCCTTTTGATTGCAGTGGCTTTTGTGCCTACATTTTCATTATTTGCAATCTTATTTTGTTCGTTGCTAAATTCCTCCTCAAATTGGTCTTCTTTATCATCATTCATAAGATAATCTAAAGAGCAATCAAAAAAATTGCTTATCTTTATTAAATTATTAATATCCGGTAGGGTTCCCAGTTCCCATTTTGAGATGGCTTGTCTGGATACACATAACTCAGAAGCTAGTTGCTCTTGCGATAAGTTATTATCTTTTCTTAATTTTTGCAATTTACTAGAAAACGTCATTATTTATATCTCCTCTCCTTCTTGTTTTTTGTATAGTACAATAACTCAAGCTACCAAATTGCTTAAAAAATTAAAAAGTGAGCCCCCCTATCTCGCAATCTATAAATTTTGATATGAGTAAATATACAGTTACAAATTTTAGTGAAAAAATGAAAATCCTCAACCATTTAAGGTTGGAATTTCCGCAACTCACAGTAGCATCTTGCCTATTTTAGGCGTTTCTCTCGTATTTTTTGTATGTAAATTCTATACATTTGCAATTTATAATATCATAAATATTAGGAGAGATTCAAATTATTTTGAAGCATTTACCTTCGAGAGTATCGAAAAATTATTGACTCAAATTTCCCATACCGGAAGTGTTGGCTGAACCACCGATTGCTTATTATGTCTCGTATTTCAGAGACATTAAGTAACGTGACGTAGCACATCGTAGCGAAAGTGTCCCGTCCAAAAACGGAAGAGAGAACGGTAAAGAGTTTATATACAAATTAGATACATTGTTGTTTTATGATGTCACTGCAAAGAAAGTAGGGCGTTTCAGACTCTTTTGAAATCACAATATGTGGATGCAGGGAGTATGGTGAAACCGGAACAGGAATACAAGGAGGACATTATGAAGAAACAAGTATTTATCATTACTATTATGGTAGTGGCAGCACTTGCAACGGCATGTGGTCAAAGAGCAAGCGGACGAAAAAATACAATGAGTACATCGAAGCAGAAAACTGTTGCAAGCCCAACGAAGAGAGAGCAGGAAGCGACTGCAAGCCCAACGAAGAGAGAGCAGGAAGCGACTGCAAGCCCAACGAAGAAAGAGCAGGAGAGGGCTTCTGCAGTCGCTAAGGAATCTCTTGATGAAGAAGATATTCACGCAGCACTCAAGGTGGCTAAAGAATATTATAAACACACCACACAAAAGGTGAAGAGCTTGGAATACAATGGTGGATCAGGTGACCAAATACAGTTCCAAGGCAAGGATACGAAGAGCGGAAAGTATCGTATCATTTATTTGAAGAAAAAGAATGGCAAATGGGTTGTTAAAAATGAGGGATATTGAAGCAGCCTGTTTATTTTTTGACCCATTTTTTGTACAGCCTTTTCTTGCTGGATGGCAGCTTAAATTTCGCTTTCTTTGCAATGCCATGAAATGCTTTTTTACCGATAGACTTTTTCGTTAGAGACGTCGTCTTAATGGTTATGGTGCGCAGATTGCTGCATTTGGCAAAAGCAGAGGCTCCGATTTTCTTTGTCTTTTTCAAAATGGTTACTTTCTTAAGTGCTTTGCAACCGGAGAATGCTTTACTTCCGATGGATAGCACATTACTTCCGGTCGAAACACGCTTGAGTGCCTTGCAGCCACAAAATGCTTTATTGCCAATGGCAGTAACCGTACAGCTATATTTGCCGTAAGCTATTTTAGCTGGAATGGATAATGTAACAGATCCTTTTTTCTTGTTTTTTAGATATTTCTTGTTATATCCGAGACAGGTTACAGTGCAAGTACTTGTGCGCACATTGCGGTTTGCAATGCGGTAACGCAGTCCTTTGACGGTAAATACAGTGCCGACTTTTGGAGCGGCGGTATTGTTTTTGTTGACAGATTGTTCATTCCAGGAATTGTTGTTATTTTGGTTAGGAAGGTCAAAGCTCGGATTGTCAAAGTCCGGATCGTCGGAGTCGTTATTGCCCGCATTATTGTCTGTCAGTTTTGGTATTTCCGTAATACGTGAACGTTCATTACAGCGTTTACAATGCAGTGACATTTCTCCGGTAGATGTTTTGGTTGCCGGGATGTCAATGGTGAAGTCAGATGCCCAATCGTGTCCGAGTGCATTTACAACCTGCTGCGTCGTGAATACCAAGCCGCATTCAGAGCAGTGAGATCCTTCGGTAAGTCCCGGAGTGGTACAGGTTGCCGGAACTGCTTCATCGATTACAGTCACATGTGTATGTGGTTTGGCGGCAGAGGATTGAATTGTATACGGAATCGCTGTCTGTCCACAAAACAGACCGGCTCCTGTTACCGTGACAGTTGCTGTACCGACGGCGATGTTGTTTTCATAACGAATCGTGTAGTCCTTATTTTCGGTCAGGGTAGTACCATGCATGGTCACAGTGACTTTTGGTTTCTGTGGATTGCCGGTATAGATGTACGACTTTTCGGACAGAGTGATTTCGGCCTGTGCAATGTCAACACTGCCGTTTTCGCCGATACGAAGAGTATAGGTTTTCTTTAGGGCAGGGTTATAGGTTGGATACACAGTGATTTGTGTAATGCCTGCAGCTAATACATTAAGCGGATTTAAGTAGGTCTTATCGGATATGATACCAGGCGTGGAAACGACAGACGGATCCGTGGATTCAATACGGAGCTCCTGATAATCGCTATCGCCGTTGATATTTTGTGCCCATGCATAAATGGTGGAGCCGATTGGGTTGCTGGCCGGCATGGAAGAATAATAGTAACTTGTGGTGGAGGTACTATTGCGCCAATAAATATCGAATGAGGTTGGCGGAGCGATGTAGATCGTATTCTGACAGTCGGAGCAGATACCCGTGCTCTTGCCATTGGCATCGATTTCTCCATATACATAGTTATGTGGTTTTTTGGGGATGATTTCCTCAAAATCTTTATTACAGGTGTCACAGTGATATGTACGTGACCCATTTTTTGTACAGGTTGCCGGTGTATAACCGGTCTCTTTACGCGTATGCGCACAAGAGATATGTATTGTTTTGGTCGCAAATATTGTGTTATCTGCTTTTGCTGTAATGGTGACATCTCCATTGGTAAGACATGTAACGTTTCCGTTGTTATCTACCGTAGCGATCGTACGGTCGGAAGAGGAATAGGTTAGAGGCTGAACGGACCAGATCTCGCGGGTGGACACTTTGCCATTGCTGCGAGTGCGTTCCAAACGTACTTTTGCGGTTATGCTGGAAGTCTGCTCCGTGTTTATCGTATCTGCGCCGTCTAAGAAATTCTCTTTGATATATTTGTTGGAGATCTCAACTTTTTGTATAACATCGGTCTGCACATCCTGCATGGTTTCGTTCAGACCGGTTCTCGTAGAAAATTCACCGGCAACGGTATTCGGATAAGGTGCTGCTTCGGAATAGAAATCGCCCAATCCGACATAGTTGTATTTTGGATTGATCATACTTGTATAATGACCGGTTTCATTGGACAGATTTTGATCGACCCAGTCTTTTTGTTCAGATTTCCACAGAATGACACCTTCGGTCATGCTTTTTCCCCAACAGTAAGCGAGATCTTCACAATTGGAAGATACACCATGAAAGGATAGGGAAAAAGTATCTTTATCGCTGGGACGATCATGTCCGGATGCCATGAAATTAAACGAAATGCCAGCCTCTGCCGCACGAATGCGAGCGATGCTTTCTAGGTCTCTCGACCATCTTAACGGTTTATAATCATCGGATGTCAGCATACGGCTGGGATCGCGCGGATCCGGTATGTTGCCGGCTTCACAGGCTTCTTTACGAATTTCATTTAACTTGTCTAGAGCTTCCTGTGCCTGACTATAATACGAACCATAGATACCAAGCATTGTACATCCGTTGGATGCGCTCGCCACATCTGTTTCTAATATTGGCGGTGTTGCCTTGGAATCAGGCGTAGCGGTTGGTTCAGTTGCGGTTGCTTTGTGAGTAGTGACATCCTTAGGCGTTACAGCAAAAGCAGCTGCCGCTGATCCACTGGTGGTAGGAAGCACCATAGAGATGCTTAGAAGTGCCACTATTGCAGTCGTTTTCCAGTTGTTTTTTCTCATAATCATTTATATTCCTTTCTTTTTTTTTCAATTGAGCGCACAACAAGCAGACAAGTCGGTACGATGTAGAGCGTAGCAGTGATCCAAGCACTTTGATCGGCAAAGCAGATTGCATCGAAGTGAAAAATAGGAACCAATGCCAGACTGACGAAACAGCGTGCCGCCATTTCGACGGCGCCCGAGAGGATAGCTCTGCCGGAATAGCCAAGACCCTGTGTGGTCATTCGGCAGGTGTTTAAGATGCCGAGTGACCAATAGAAGAATCCGAGGCAGCGCAGATATTTGGCAGAAGCATCAAGCACTGCAGTAGCGGATGGCTTCACGAACAGCAGTGTCAATGTACGGCCAAAGAAGATAAGTACAATGCCTGCTATAAGGCCATATGCCATGCCGACGAAGACGCCCTGCAAGATTCCTTTCTTAATACGATCCGTCTTCCCGGCACCAAGATTTTGTCCGCAAAAGGTGGATACACCGGTTGCAATTGCATCAAATGGACACATGGCAAACTGCTTAATACGCATAGCTGCGGTGAATCCGGTAATATAGACGTCACCCAGTCCGTTGTTGGCGGACTGCATGACCATACTGCCTATCGCTGTAATGGAATATTGCAGTCCCATAGGGATCGCCATGATAAGCAGATGCGATACCATCTGTGGGCGAAAAGCGCGATCCTCTGCAGTTGGATGCAGTATCGGTACCTTCTTTAGTATAAACACGAGACAAAGCAGCCCGCTGATCCCCTGAGCGGTGATCGTTGCAATTGCAGCACCGGTACAGCCCCAGTGAAAGACAACGATGCAGACCAGATCCAAGATAATATTTAATATGGTGGAAAACACCAAAAACAAAAAAGGTGTTTTGCTGTCGCCAACGGCACGAAGTATGCTCGAAAGCAGATTGTACAGTAAAGTACAAGGGATGCCCAGGAAAATAATTAACAAGTAAATATAGGCATCTTTATAGATGTTGGCAGGTGTGGTTAAAATATGTAAAATAGCAGGGCAAAGCAGTACGCAGATCGTTGTCAGCAGGACGGCGGCAGCAATCGTGATAAAAATGCTGTGCCAGATATAGGCGCGCATGGATCTGTAATCCTTGCCGCCAAAGCGTTGAGCGATAGGAACTCCAAATCCACAACAGATGCCGATGCAAAATCCAAGTACCAAAAATTGGACACTAGAGGAGGCACCGACTGCAGCTAGCGCTTTCGGTCCAAGGAATCGTCCAACGATCGCCGCATCAGCAACATTATACATTTGCTGAAAAAAGTTGCCGCTCAACAAAGGAAATGCAAACTGCAGGATCAAAAGCAGTGGCTTACCTGTTGTCATATCTTTCGTGACATCTTTACTCATCTAATTTCGACCTCCGTATGTAACGCTGAACTCCGATTTGTTTGCCTCATATAATGTACAGGGAGTAATTAACAATTTCAATATCGTAATTATCTATTTTAACACCATAATTGGGAAATGCAACTGCTATTTTTGAAACATATATCGGAAATAAACTTCCTTGAAGGCAGCATAGTTATTTCGCGAAATTGGGATGACCATGCCGTTTTGAAGAGTTACTTCGGTTTTAGTAAATTGTTCTACTAACATTAGATTTACGATATAGCTGCGATGACACTTGATAAATCCCAAATCCATATGGAATATCTCTTCGCACTTATAAAATGGTTCACGGATTGTGATCTGCGTCCCGTTTGAAAAGGTTACAAGTACCAGTTTGTTTTGCGCTTCCAGACAGGCAACCTCTTCGATCGTCATTTTGTAAAAACCGGTCACAGTCTGTGCCGTAAAGGTTTCTTTGGTCTTGCAAAATTGTTTCCGGTATTCGTCCATGACAGCAAATAATCGTATTTCGTCAATGGGTTTCAGTAGATAATGAAAGGCTTTGACCTCGTAGGATTCAACTGCAAATTCACGGGAGGAAGTTAGAAAAATAATGGGAACATCCTGTCCGTTTGCGCGTAATTCAGCAGCAGTGTCTATGCCGTTCAAAAGAGGCATAATGACGTCTAACAGGATCAAATCCATACATTCATCTGTATGTGCAGCGATCAGATCGTCGCCATTATCATACGTGAAGATCTGCATTTCAATACCATGTTCACCAGCCCATTTCTGTAATAAACTGGAAGTTGTTTCTATATAAATTGGTTCATCATCACAAATTGCTATTTTCATAATGTCCTCTTTCTCTCATTCGTTAAATGATAATTTGAAGGGTAAAGTAGTTGCCGGATACAGAAAAGTGGCACTGTCCGCCGAGCTTTTCAACATAATATATAATACTTCGCACGCCTATACCGTGACCGGGTGTCTCAGAGATTGGAATACCATCTATGAATTTCGGCGGTTTTTCAATCGTATTTTTGACTTGGATCAAGAGATGTGCGTTTTTTTCAGAGATTGTTAAGGTGATCATACGATTCGGAATAGTCATGTTCTGCAGAGCATGCAATGCATTTTCCAGTGCATTGGACAGAATGGTGCTAACATCCGTTTCGGATTCCGGCAATGGTGGCATCCTGCCAATATTGCATTGAAAGATAACGCCGATATTTTCAAATCGTGTATGGTAGATAGAGATTACGGAATTGATCATCTCATCTTTGCAGTAATTTGTAATGACGGTATCATCATAGCTGTCGTATAGTTGTTTGACGTAATCCATCGCATGATCCGGACTGTTGTTTTGAAGCTGTGTCAAGATGATCGTTAGATGATGCCGCATATCATGCCGCAAAATAGCAATTTTTTGTTCGCTAAGTTTGACCTGTTCAATTTCCTTTTGAATAGAAAGAAGCTGCATTTTAGTCAGATCGCTGTATTGGCGGATCTGCTGTTTGCGTTCGTATTCCTTGAAATATATGAGCAGAAATGTAAGATAGGCCAGACAGGAAGCGAAGCCCATAAACTCGACCACAGCTTTGTTGCCGGAGTATAACAGATTGGAAAATTTTGTACACATATAGTCAAAAATATAATAGACAAAAGGGAGAAAGCCAATAACCCAAAGCTCTCGTCTATCCTTCGCAAAAATCATTTCTGTCGTGTGACACACATAGCGGCATAGGAAGAAATACGTACCGAGGGTTGCGATGATGCGAAAGCAGTAATAACACCATTGTTCACCGGAGAGAGAAAGTGCAAACATTCTGATCCACGTACTGACCTGACAGCAAAGGTAGGCAGAGACGATGGAAACACAGGACGAAAGAAATGTGTAATGGTAGTAGAATGTCAAAAACAGAGCGAGCGGAAGATGTATGAACAGAGGGTAGATCTGCATGGTAGCAGTTTCACCGATCAGAGTGAGTGACAGCAGATAGACGGTACCCTCTGCCAGAGAATACAATAGCAGCTTGATCGTATTAGACTTATTTTGGCGCACGCCTAAAAAAAAGGCAGATATAAAAATGCCAAACAGCAGAGTGGTAGTATTGTGAATTGCTGCCAGTACATGCAGTAACATAGAGCGCTCCCTCCTAATATATTTTGTGTATCAGCTTGAGCGAAAGAAATGGGATCCATTACTTTCGCAGATGCGCAGATCATTACCAAAAGAATAGCAATAAATGTCAGGAAAGTCAAAAAAAACGGTAAAAGGAGTTGACATTGAAAATATATTGATATACCGTAATTTAATGAGAAAAATTCTCAACAAGAATTATACTTGGAGGATAGTATGACCTTAAAAGAACTGGAGATAGGAAAGAGTGCTGTTGTGACGCAAGTAGGTGGCGAAGGCGCGCTTAGACAGCATTTTTTGGATATGGGAATGATTCCCGGAGCAGAGGTGACGGTTGTCAAGTTTGCACCAATGGGAGATCCGATGGAGTTACAAATACACGGATACGAATTGACGCTTCGCCTGGCAGAAGCAGAACAGATTAAGATAAAACCGATTGACAAGCGCAGTAATAGTCATGCCGGTAGTGAAAGAATACAGCCATCTGTACATCCGGGGCTTGGTGAAGAGGGAAAGTTTCATTCCAAAGAGGACGAACATCCTCTGCCGGAAGGAACCACTTTAACATACGCCCTGGTCGGCAATCAAAATTGTGGTAAAACGACATTGTTTAATCAGTTGACGGGTGCGAATCAACATGTTGGCAATTTCCCCGGGGTTACAGTGGATCGCAAAGATGGTGCTATTAAGGGATATTCAGATACGAATGTGACGGATCTGCCGGGAATTTATTCGATGTCGCCATATAGCAGCGAAGAAATCGTTTCGCGTAACTTTGTGCTGCAAGATCATCCAACAGCAATTATCAATATTGTCGATGCAACCAATATTGAACGTAATTTATATCTGACAATGCAGCTTTTGGAGATGGATATTCCGATGGTAGTCGCATTGAATATGATGGATGAAGTAACCGGTAACCATGGAGCGATCAATGTCAATTTGATGGAGGAATTGCTAGGGGTACCTGTCATTCCGATTTCTGCAGCCAAAAACGAGGGCGTAGAGGAACTCGTGAAACATGCACTTCATATCGCGAAGTATCAGGAACGGCCGATGCGACAGGATTTCTGTGACAAAAAAGATCACGATGGTTCCGTACATCGGTGTATTCATGCGGTGATCCATCTGATTGAAGATCACGCTGAAAAGGCAGATATCCCGGTGCGATTTGCTGCAACGAAAGCAATTGAAGGAGATCTGCTGATCCTAAAGCAGTTAAAACTTGATGAAAACGAAAAGGAAATGTTGGAGCATATTGTGTGCCAGATGGAGACAGAGCGAGGTGTAGACCGCAGTGCTGCAATTGCAGATATGCGCTTTGATTTCATTGAACGTTTATGTGAACAAGCAGTGGTAAAACCAAAAGAGAGTAAAGAGCGAATTCGCAGTGAGAAGATAGACCGGATCTTTACCGGAAAATATACAGCGATTCCGTGTTTTATTGCGATCATGGCTGCAGTATTTTATCTGACGTTTAACGTGATCGGTGCATGGCTGCAAAATATATTGCAATTAGGTATTGATGCAATCGCAGATATGGTGGGAAAAGGATTAAAAGCAGCTCAGCTGAATGATGCGTTATACAGTTTGATCATGGATGGAATATTTACCGGTGTGGGGAGTGTGCTAAGCTTTTTGCCGATCATTGTCACCTTGTTTTTCTTTTTGTCATTAATGGAGGACAGTGGGTATATTGCCCGTGTGGCTTTTGTAATGGATAAGCTGCTTCGCAAGATCGGTCTTTCCGGCAAAAGCATTGTTCCATTGTTGATCGGGTTTGGTTGTACAGTGCCGGCTGTCATGGCAACACGTACGCTGACTAGTGAAAGAGATCGTAAAATGACGATCTTGTTGACGCCGTTTATGAGTTGTACGGCCAAATTACCGATATATGCGTTTTTTGTCAGCGTGTTCTTCCCGGGGCGCGGCGGCCTGATCATGACGGGGCTTTATCTGTTTGGCATTGTTATGGGAATCTTGGTAGCCTTCCTATACCGAGCAACATTATTTGAGGGAGAACCGGTTCCTTTCGTGATGGAATTGCCTAATTATCGTTTGCCTGGTGTACGAAATGTGGGACAGCTGCTGTGGGAAAAGGCAAAAGATTTTCTGCAGAAAGCATTTTCAGTTATACTGGTCGCAACGGTAGTAGTTTGGTTTTTGCAGAGTTTCAATCTGCGTTTGAATATGGTGTCCGATTCTTCGGACAGTATGCTTGCAATGATCGCGCAGATATTTGTGCCTGTATTAACACCGCTGGGACTTGGTGATTGGAGAATTGCTACCGCATTGATCAGTGGAGTTATGGCAAAAGAAAGTGTTGTTTCCACGTTAGAAGTTTTATTCAGCGGATCAATCAGTACAGTGCTTTCACCATTGACGGCCGGTTCACTGCTCGTATTTAGTCTGCTGTATACTCCGTGTATCGCAGCGATCGCATCTGTAAAACGTGAGTTGGGCGGTAAATGGGCTGTCAGCATGGTGATCTGGCAATGTATCGTTGCATGGGTTGCGGCCTTTGCGGTATATTTGATCGGTGGACTATTTTGAGGTTGAAATTAGTTGCCAACTTATAGTGTATTGGGAGAAAATAGTAAAAAGGGGGAAATTTATTTATGAAAAAGTCAGTGTTAAGTATAACACCAAGTGTTCACAAGAGCACGATCGCACCGGAGATTTATGGACAGTTTTCGGAGCATTTAGGACGCTGCATTTATGACGGCGTTTATGTTGGAGAGGACTCGGATATTCCGAATACCAACGGCATGCGCAATGATGTTGTGGAGGCTCTGCGTGAGATTAAGCTTCCTGTACTGCGCTGGCCGGGTGGATGCTATGCGGATGAATATCATTGGAAAGATGGCATTGGTCCGAAGGAGTCCAGACGGAAGATGGTCAATACAAACTGGGGCGGTACAGTAGAGGACAATAGCTTTGGTACGCACGAATTTATGGAACTTTGCGAACAGATCGGCTGTGAACCATACATTGCTGTTAATATGGGAAGTGGTACGGTGCAGGAGGCAGCAGAATGGGTAGAATATATGACGGCAGAGTCAGGATCAACTTTTGCAGAGTTACGTGCAGCGAACGGTCATGCAGAGCCTTGGAAAGTAAAATACTTGGGTATCGGCAATGAAAGTTGGGGCTGCGGTGGCAGCATGGACGCGGACTTTTATGCCAATGAATATAAGCGGTATCAGCAGTTTTGCAAAGAATATTCCGGCAATAAATTATATAAAGTAGCTTGTGGACCAAGTGGGGATGATTATGCATGGACGAGAGAGCTGATGAGTCGTATTAACCATCAGCACGCCAAAGGGATTAGTCTGCATTATTATACCGTGCCGGGCGACTGGGAACACAAAGGAAGTGCTACGGATTTTACTGAGCAGGAATATTACACAACGATCGCGAAAACGTTAGGGATCGAGGAGGTCATTGATGGTCATTTGAAGATTATGGATGAGCTTGATCCAGAGCATAATATTGATCTTATTATAGATGAGTGGGGAACTTGGTATGATGTGGAGCCGGGAACGAATCCGGGATTTTTGTACCAGCAAAATACGATGCGTGATGCGATCGTAGCCGCTTTGAATTTAAATATCTTTAACAAACATAGCGACATGATCTCAATGGCAAATATCGCACAGGTTGTCAATGTATTGCAGGCGATGGTGTTGACAGAGGGGGATCAGATCGTTAAGACGCCAACTTATGATGTGTTTGCTATGTATAAAGAACATCAGGGTGCCAGTCTTGTGCAAAGTGCGGTTGATACGTTGCCGGTAGATCATGATGGAAAAGTGATACCATCACTTTCGGAGTCGGTGTCTGTGAGTGATGATGGAAATATGACGATTACGCTTGCGAATACTTCGCTGAAGGAAGAAATACAGGTGATCTGCCGTTTGGAAGATAAGAGCCAATTTAACGGACAAGCAGAGATTGCTGTGCTTCAGGATGAGGTGCATGCGCACAATACTTTTGAACAGCCGGATCAGGTGAAGGTGCAGTATCGTACAGAACATTGGAACGGCAGCGAGCAGACAGTTACTTTGTTACCGTGCAGTGTATGTCGGATTTATTGTCCGATTGTCTGAGAAGGGAATGTAGATTTAATATGTCTGGATCAAATATGCGGATCCCCTGTGTACGCTGTCTGCTACGGGAAATGGATGAGCAGACGGCACTACAGCAGGTGTTGGACTTTCAAAGTAGTGTCCCTAAAATGGAACAGGCTGATCCGTCGCAATATGAAACACGCCTTGCGGTATGCAAGGCGTGTAAATGGCTTAATAAAGGTACTTGCCGAAAATGTGGTGCTTATGTGGAAGCGAGAGCCTTTCGGTCAGATGCACATTGCCCGCTGGGGACAAACATGTGGTGATTGTCAAACTCGGTCATTATATCACATATCAATTAGCCTTTTTATCAAACTCGCAAATCCGCTCTTTCAGAGCTTATTCGCTTGTTTCACAAGCTTATTTGCTCGTTAATGAGCCCAGAAAAACAAATGTCTGCTTCGCAGCCGCTTGTTTTTCTCTGAGGCTCATTATATCATAGGATGAGCCACCGCTGCTGCAATCGAGGTGTCTACAGGATAGTACGGGATCAGCGTTGCCTGCACGGCATGGTACAGATCTGATTTGCCCGACCACACGGTTGTCAGAACATTTCCGGCAGCATCGAGCTGGTGATACCAAGAGCCGTGGACATGATCCAATACCTGTTCATCCAAATAACGGAGAAACATTGCATAGTCATCGGCATACTGCTGTTTGTGAGTGACATGCCAAAGTACCGCAGAAGTATTGATTGCTTCTGCAAGAGTCCAGTGCATGCGGTCATGAACGACAGGGTTTCCCTGCCAGTCTGTAGTATAGACGATACCCGGTGCACCGTCTGCGTTCCATGCATCTTTGATCGCCCTCTGATAGAGAGATTCGGCAGCAGTCACATATTTTTCAATCGGAGTAGTATCTTCCGCTGTATTTTTCATCGAATATGCCCATTGCGTGATCAATCTTGCCCATTCGATACCATGACCCGGTGTTGCACCATAGGGTTTGAACGGATCGTCCGGATGATCCTTGTTACAGTCCAGATCCGGTGTCCAGTCTTTTCGAAAATGTTCCGGGATACGCCAGTCATTATGGTTAGCCCATGTAAGAACATGATCAATAATACGTCCAGCCCGCCGGCGGTAGGTTTCATTGCCTGTTGCATCCGCAACTGCTAAAAACGCTTCCACCGTATGCATATTTGCATTAAGCCCACGGTAATCATCTAATATCGTAAATTCTGTATTCCAAGTATCGCAGGAGAGTCCCTCTGTTTCATTCCAAAAAAATTTATCGTAAATTGCTAAAGCATCCTCTAGCAATGACTGCGCTGCAGGTCTTTTCGCTAAAACGCCGGAACAGGCTGCCAAGATGACAAAAGCATGCGCATAGCATTGTTTGGCTGGCAAAGGAGTGCAGTCCGCTTGTAATCCGGCATACCAGCCACCGTTGGAGCGATCATGCAGTTCACCACACAATCCCTGCAACGCAGCATCGGCAAGCAAACCATAATCCGATGCAGGTTCTAATAAAGAAGCGATGCTGTAGACATGTGCCATGCGGCTCGTGATCCAAGTTTCACGCGGACGGTCTTTCAGCGGTGTGCCATCATCGCCGAGGTAATAGGAACCACCGCCCGGTGAGGGAAACTGTCTGCCAAAGGAAAATAACGTGTCGCGTATTTCGGACAGAAATTGACGGTTTTCCGGTGTGTCTATGGTGTATTTTAAGGAGGTAGTGTTGGTCGTTATCATGAGAAACTTCCTTTCTATATAAATTAATGATATTATATATACTTTACAGGCAGAATAACACTTTGTAAAGGAGCGAAAGAAAATGGCATTATATCAAGCAACTATCGACGATAAACCATATATTATGGCACTATATACAGAAGCCATCGGAAGCGAAGGCTGCACTTGGAACGAAGATTATCCAAGCGAGGAGACTATGGACAGCGATCTTGCCCGTGGAGATGCATACGTTTGGAAAGATGAAGAGGGAGATCTTTTGGGCGCAATCTCTATCGACGAAGATCATGTCGTGGAAGAGCTGCCCTGCTGGTCTGCACAACTGCAGCCTGCTGCAGAATTTGCCAGACTGGTCGTGCGTGAGGATGCCAGAGGACAGGCGATTGCCAGAAAAATGATTTTGGAATTGATGCAGGTCGCTGCAAAGCGCGGGTGCAAAAGCGTGCACTATCTTGTCAGTCCGGGCAATAAACGTGCGGTACACTCGTATGAGCATCTGCATTTTACACTGTGCGCAGAAGCAGATCTTTTCGGAGAACATTGGCTCTGTTATGAAAAACAGCTATAGCAAAGCTAACCTATTAGCTGCAAGATAGCTATTATTTAAGTGACATAATAAGCAATATGTGACCAGACAGTAGCTTCGGATGCGCAAAGTTTGGAGCAGATACTTTTTACGGTTTTTTTACTTTGGGGCGATAGTGAATTTTACATAGACTTTCTATAATGGTCAGCAGATAAAACGTATATTGCATGACAGTATAGAAAGGAATGAGCCCATGTTAAAGTTAGAACATATTAGTAAGTCATTTGATGGTGTGACTGTATTGAATGACATTTCCCTTGAGGTGCAGGACGGAGAGATTGTTTCGATTTTAGGACCGTCCGGCTGCGGTAAGACGACCCTTTTGAATCTGATTTTAGGGATTACGGATGCGGATAAGGGAATGATTTATTATCAGGAAGAAGATATCACAAAGCTTCCTATGGAAAAAAGAGATTTCAATATTGTATTTCAGGATTATGCATTATTTCCCAATTTAAATGTATATCAGAATATTGTATATGGACTGCGTAACAAGCCTGGGTTGTCGACAGCAAAAGAGGTGGATGCCTTGATTGATCTGTTGGAACTGCGTGCACATCTGGATAAAAAAATAGAGCAGTTGTCCGGTGGGCAGAAACAGCGCGTTGCGTTAGCGAGAACGATGGTGATGAAACCAAAGATCTTATTGTTGGATGAGCCGCTTTCGGCGTTGGATGGTGTGATTAAGGAGTCGATCAAAGACAAGATTAAGACGATTTCCCGACAGTTTCACCTAACAACGATCATCGTAACACACGATCCGGAAGAGGCGTTGACGCTTTCAGATCGGGTTCTTATTATCGAACACGGCAAAATATCACAGTATGATACGCCGGCACAAATTGTGCACAGCCCGCAAAATGATTTTGTCCGCAAATTTATCTTAAATCAGCTTGTGATTAAACGAGATAACATCTTGACGCTGTTTGGCGCTGCACCATTAACAGCAGGGAAAGCGGTGTAACAGTGAAAAAGAATGCAATTGGAATTAAATTGATATTTGGAGTGATCAGTCTGTTTTTTATGATATTTTTAGCAATGCCGATCGTCAGACTGTTACTTCGTTCGTTTATGGATACAAATGGAGCATATACCTTGTCTGTTTATCAAAGTGTATTTGCAGGGCGTAAATTTGGACAGGCATTGCGCAACAGTTTTGAGATTGCTGCATTGTCTGCCGCAGCAGCAACGCTGATCGCCTTTGTGTTAGCTTATACCTGTTATTATACTAACTTACCGGCAAAGGGTAAAAGCATTATTCGCATAGCAGCAATGTTTCCGATGTTTATGCCGACGATTACGTATGGATTCGCCATTATTTATTCCTTTGGTAATAATGGATTGCTGACAAAATGTTTCCATCACAAATTGCCATTTGATCTTTACGGTATTTGGGGATTATTGATCGGTTATAGTGTTTACACGATACCGGTTGCCTTTTTGCTGATTAGTAACACGATGCAGTATATCGACAAGAAGGCGATGGTTGTATCCAAAGTAATGGGAGATAAATCCTATGCTACTTTTTGGATTGCCATAATCAGACCGCTTTTAGGGACACTATGTGGTGCATTCATTCAGGCGTTTTTCCTGAGTTTTACCGATTTTGGCATTCCGGCATCCGTTGGAGGACGCTTTGAAGTGGTAGCAAGTGTGCTTTATCGCCAAATGCTGGGAGGTATTCCTAATTTTGGCAAAGGTGCAGCGGTAGCGATGATTATGCTGCTTCCATCCATTGTTAGTATTTGCTTATTACAATTTCTAGAAAAATATAATATCCGCTACAAAAAGATCAGCGGTGCAGAACTGACCCAAAATCGTCTCAGAGATGTTATATGGTCTGGACTATCTGTCCTGTTTTTGGTGCTGATGCTTTCGATTTTTGCAGTGATCTTTGTGGCTCCATTAGTGACAGACTGGCCGAATAAAGTAAGCTTTTCAATGGAGCATGTCATCGCAGTGTTTACCGATGACAGTCTGCTGCAGATTTATATCAACACATTGGAAATGGCAGTGCTTACTGCAATCATTGGAACATTCACAGCGTATGGTGCTGCACTTGTTACCGCAAGAAGTCATATGCCGAAGTGGTGCAAAGGGATTATCGAGGGCATCGCATTGGTGACAAACACGATTCCGGGTATGGTGCTTGGTGTAGCATATATGTTTGTGTTTTCCGGAACGAGTTTGCAAAACACCATGTGGATATTGCTAATCTGTAACGTGATCCATTATTTTTCATCGCCGTATCTGATGATGAAAAATTCGTTATCCAAATTAAATGAAAGCTGGGAAACGACAGCAGGACTGATGGGAGATAGCTGGATCAAGACGATCGTGCGTATTGTGACGCCAAATGTGAGGGAAAGTCTGTGGAGTGTATTTGACTATTATTTCACAAACGCCTGTGTGACAGTGAGCGCCATTATTTTCCTGGTAGGATCGAGAACGATGGTCTTAACGACGAAGATCAAGCAGCTGCAGTATATTAATAAGTTTAACGAAGTATTTGTATTATCTTTGTTGATCTTTCTTACTAATCTGATAGCAAAAGCACTCTTTGCGGTGCTTGCTAAATATAAATTATCAAAACGTGCGAAAGGGATGCACAAGAAGGAGGAACTATGTTTCGCAGAAAATTAATGGGAATGATGATGGCAGTGACATTGGCCGCAACAGCGGTTACAGGATGTGGGAATGCAACAGGGGGATCTTCGGGAAAAGCGTCGGATACGAAAATTGTTATTTATTCGAATGCAGATGATGAAGCAATTACAGCGATGAAAAATGCGTTGGATAACAATGGATACAAAGATAAATATACCTTTAATGGATTTGGTACATCGGAGCTTGGTGGCAAATTGCTTGCAGAGGGCAAAAACATTGAGGCTGATATGGTAACAATGAGTACCTTTTATCTGGACAGTGCGCAACAGCAAAATAAGATGTTCCAAAAGTTGGACTTTCCGATAAAGACATTGGATAAGTTTGGAGATTACGCAGCACCGATCACTTCTCAGGAAGGTGCGATCATCATGAATACAGATCTGATGAAAAAGTATAATCTTTCCACACCGACCTGCCTAAAAGATCTGACCAAAAAGGAGTACAAAGGTTATCTGGCAATTACAGATGTTAAGTCTTCATCGACTGCTTGGCTGCTTATGCAGGCGTTGATTTCTGCCTATGGCGAGAAGGAGGCTCAGAATGTATTAAAACAGATTTATGTCAATGCAGGCGACCATATTGAGGATTCCGGTTCTGCACCATTAAAACTGTGTCGTGCAGGTGAAGTCGCGATTGGATTTGGACTTAGACATCAGGCAGTTGCAGATAAGGCGAATGGCCAGCCAATTGATTATGTAGATCCGACGGAAGGTAATTTTTCTCTGACAGAGTCTGTTGCAGTGATCGACAAGGGCAAAGATACCAATCCACAGGCACAGAAGATGGCACAGTGCATTATTGAACATGGACGTGAGGAATTGCAGAAATCCTATCCAAATCCATTGTATGAGGGTGAGTCTGCAGATGCAGCGAATAAGTCAACCTATCCAAAGACTTTTTCCGAGCCATTGACCTTTGAATTATATGAGAAACATCAGCAGTTGTCTGACGAAGTTATGCCATAATAAACGATGCGGAGGAAAATAAAATGCAATATAAATTATTAACACCGGGGCCTCTTACGACAACGGACACGGTAAAGCGAGAAATGATGATCGATCATTGTACTTGGGATGATGATTACAAGTCCGTCACACAGAAGATCCGTGCAGGACTGCTAAAGCTGGCACACGTTTCTGAAGAAGAGTATACGAGTGTTTTGATGCAGGGCAGTGGAACCTTTGGTGTGGAGGCAGCGATCACGACGTTAGTGGGAGAGGACGATTACTTATTGATCCTCGCCAATGGCGCATATGGAGAGCGCATGGCAGATATTGCGCATCATGCGGGCATTTCTTATCATATGCGTTCTTGGGCAATTGATGAACAGCCGGATGCGCAGACGGTGAAAGCGATTTTGCAGGAAAATAAATCGATCACACATGTTGCAATGGTTCACAGTGAGACTACGAGCGGTATTCTGAATGATGTACAGTCGATCGGCCGAGTTGTGAAAGAAGCGGGTGCAACTTTTATTGTTGACGCAATGAGCAGCTTTGCCGGAGTGGATATCCCAGTTAGAGAATGGGGGATTGATTGCATTATCAGCAGTGCCAATAAATGCATTCAGGGTGTACCGGGTTTTGCGTATGTGATCGTTCGTAAAGATCTGTTAGCCGCCTGTGAAGGCAATGCACGTTCGTTGTCGTTGGATCTGTACGATCAGTGGAAAACCATGAACGTAGATGGTAAATGGAGATTTACATCGCCGACACATGTTGTTCTGGCGTTTGCTAAAGCAATGGAAGAACTGGAGACAGAAGGTGGTATTGCTGCACGACATGGGCGGTATGCAGCCAATGAGAAGCTGCTTCGCAAGAAATTGTCAGCACTTGGATTTATCCCGTTTTTGGAACAGGATGTGCAGGGACCGATTATCACTACATTTTATTATCCGGCTGGATGTAATTTTTCGTTTCATGAAATGTATGACTATATCAAAGAGCGTGGATATATTTTATACCCGGGCAAAACAACGAAAGCGGAAACGTTCCGCGTAGGAAATATTGGAGAAATTTATCGGGAAGATATAGATAAGCTGGCAGATCTGTTGTCTGATTTTTTGGACAGCAAACACAATCTGCAGGCAAAGGGAGCATAGCAATATGCAGTAAATATTGGAACAAGGATGGAGGAGTAAAGACGTATGGATATTAAAATGATAGTAATGGACTGGGCGGGAACGACGGTAGATTATGGTTGTTTTGCACCTGTCCATGCATTTGCAAAGGCATTTGAAGAAGTAGGTATCACACCGACGATGCAGGAGATCAGAGAGCCGATGGGACTACTCAAAATGGATCATATTCGTGCAATGCTGTCCATGAAACGTATACAAAAAGCCTGGATCGCAAAATATCAACAGGCACCGACAGCAGACGATGTGGAAAAGATCTACGATATCTTTGAAAAACAATTGTTGTCCGGTCTGGTAGAATATACGGACCCCAAATATGGATGTTTGGAGTGTGTGAAATGGCTTCGGGAACAGGATATCCGCATTGGATCGACTACGGGATATACACATGCCATGATGGATATTGTCAGCGAGGAGGCATCCAAGAAAGGATATGAGCCGGATGCACTTGTGACACCGGAAGATGTTGGCGGCAAAGGAAGACCAGCTCCATATATGATCTTTCGCAATATGCAGTTACTTGGCATCGAAGATGTCAGACAGGTGATCAAGGTTGGAGATACAGCATCGGATATGAAAGAAGGCAAAAATGCTGGAGTGTTTACGATAGGAGTGTTAGAGGGAAGCTCTGCACTGGGACTTAGTGAGAAAGAATTTGCCTCACTTTCTGCGGAGGAGAAAGCAGAACAGATGCAGTGTGCACAGGAGACACTTACGCGTGCAGGGGCAGATTTGGTAATCCGTGATTTAAGTGAACTTCCGGAGGTTATTGAGAGAGGCGTATTAGTCGTTTGACATTTTAAGCTGATGATAAAAAGACTGTCGAAATGTTATATTTTTTGGTTTTGACAATAACGAGAGGAATTGTCAAAAATGCAGATGGCACCATAGTATTTTGCCACTGTTATGCGCAAGAAAGTACGACATAATTCGACAGTCTATTTACTTTCTAAATTTAATTCTATATAATGATGAAAGCGAATCAAGGAATAAGATTATTCGTAATTATAATTCTGTTAAAAGCACGAAAGGAAACAGACATGTGCATAAAAAAATGGATAGCGGTGCTGAGCGCACTGTGCGTTGCAGTCAGTTTGATAGCCGGCTGCGCACATCTTACGAAAGAATCCAGAAATAAACAAGACAATAGACCGACGATCATTGTAGGAAGTGATATATTCCCACCCTATAACTATACGGACGAGCATGGTAATCCGGCGGGAATTGATGTGAAGATTGCCGAAGAAGCATTTGGACAGCTCGGTTACAGGACGGTGTTTCGACAGATTGACTGGGAAAAAAAAGATGAGCTGGTCGAGTCAGGGAAGATAGACTGTATCTGGGGTTGCTTTTCGATGGAAGGAAGGACGCAGGATTACCAATGGGCAGGACCTTATATGGTCAGTCATCAGGTAGTGGCGGTGGATGCGAAGAGTTCTATCTATCATTTGAGTGATCTAAAGGATAAGATCATCGCCGTACAGTCAACTACCAAACCGGAAATGATCTTTTTGAAACAAGAGGGGAATATCCCTAGAGTAAAAAACGTTTACAGTTTTGAAAATCGAGAGTATATATACACGGCACTGGGAAAAGGATATGTAGATGCAATTGCAGCTCATGAAACGGCGGTGGAACAGTATTTGAAAGATTTCAACGCAGATTACCGCATATTAAAGGAATCTATTTTGACAACGGGTTTGGGGGTTGCTTTTGCGAAAAAAGATCAGCGCGGCATCGCTGCAGCCTTGTCCAAAGAGCTTGACAGTATGCGAAAAGACGGAAGAACAAAAAAGATATTGGAGCAGTATGTAACAAACGCCGACGAATTTCTGGAGGTAGATGTTCTTGAAAAATAATAAGGAATATTGGGGAAAAACAAGAAGACGCACACTGGGATTAATAACGTTGGTTGGATGTATGATCCTGTTTGGCGTATTTGAGTTATCTGCGGAATCGGACTTGAAAGATGCGCAGAAGCGCGTAGAAGATAAAGCAGAATATATTAAAACACAGTATATTACATATCAGAAATACAATGCATCAAATGTCACCAAGAGCCTTGATCGGCTGATTGATAAAACGCAGCAGGTTCGACGTGATGTTGCACGCCATAGTAAGGAGATAGATTATGACTGGCTCAAGAAATATACAGATGAGCAAAGATTGAGTGGAATTACATTAATGTCGCCCTCCGGGGATGTTGTACAGGAATATAAAACAGTTGACATTCCCGATGCAGAAGTGAGAAAGGAAATAAAACGAGAGGTTGTCTTAAATACAGCACAATATGAATTAAAAAACTATGCAGAAAGAATTGAAACGGAAGACGGAACGCTCGTTGATATATCGGCAGTCGGAAGACCTGATCAAAAAGGCGTGATCGTTTGTTATAATGCAACAAAGGCACAGTATGCCAAAAATTATGCTCTGTCCATTCAAAGTTTGTTGGAGGGGTATAATATGCATACCAATGGTACGATCATAATTACGAAAGGGAAAAAGATTATTGCTTCGAATGATAAAAGACATGTTGATCTGAATTCGTTTGACTGCCCTTTTGTTTCAAAACTAAATCGTGCGATAAGAAACCATAAAAAACAATCACAATTGAAGCGTTTTCAAGTAGACCACAACTTCTATTATGGAAATGTGAGCGGTGGGACAGATTATTATATCTATACCTGTCTTCCGTTGTCGAAAGTTTATGTAAACTGTTGGCGCAACGTTTTAGTAGCAGCTATTATTTATATTAGTTTTTCTGCAATCATATTATTTGTGCAGTATCGCGGAGAGCAGGTTCATATGCGTGAACGGCGACAACGTGAACGGGAATACCAACGCGAGCTTGTTATAAAAGCGCAGGAAGCACAGAGTGCTAATGTTGCCAAGACCGAGTTCTTGCAGAGAATGAGTCATGATATCCGAACGCCGATCAACGGTATTCGTGGAATGATCGAGGTTGCTAATTATTACAATGATGACCTGGATAAGCAGGCAGAATGCCGTAAGAAGATATGGGATGCCTCAGGGCTTTTATTGGAACTGGTCGACGAAGTGTTAGATATGGGAAAACTTGAGTCCGGGGAAATTATCATGGAGGAACGCTCATTTAACCTGTCCCGAATGTTGGACAACTTATATCAGGTAGTGGAGCAGCAGGCGGTAGAACGAGGCATAACGATTCAGGTGGCGGATTATGATGTCAAACATTCTTCCTTCGTGGGAAGTCCGATCCATATTAAGAGAATGTTTATGAATATACTGAGTAATGCTGTGAAGTACAATAAAGACAATGGAAAGATCATATTAAGCTATAAAGAAGAAACTATGGATGAAGATCATGTTGTCTTAACCTTTCGCTGTGAAGATACCGGCATTGGTATGAGCGAAGAATTTCAACAGAAAATCTTTGAACCGTTTGCGCAGGAGTCGGAGACAGCACGGACTTTATATGGCGGTACCGGCTTAGGGCTGCCTATTGTTAAAAATATATTGGATAAGATGAATGGACAGATTTCGTTTACCAGTAAGCAGGGAAAAGGGTCTGTGTTCGAGATAAGGATGCCTCTCTTGGTGAACCATGAGGCTGTTTTGGAGGAAGAGCAGCCTGAGGAAGAAGTATCCGGTGTATTGACAGGCAAAAAAATTCTGGTGGCAGAAGATAATGAACTAAATATGGAAGTGGCCAAATTTATATTGGAATCGGCAGGAGCTACAGTGGTTTTAGTGGAGAATGGAGAGCGCTGTGTTAAAGAATTCAGGGCTTCTGAGGAAGGCGAGTTTGATGCTGTTTTGATGGATATTATGATGCCGATCATGGATGGATTAGAGGCAACTGCGTGCATTCGTGCATTGGAGCGGGAAGATGCCATGACAGTTCCGATCATTGCAATGACCGCCAAGGCGTTTGTAGATGATCGTCAGAAATCGTTTGCGGCTGGTATGAATGAACATCTTGCAAAGCCATTGGAGGCAAAGGAAATAATAAAAACACTTGTAAAATTTGTTGTGCAAGATTAATATTAAGGAGAAAAAAACTAAGAAAATATAGTATTGGCCGATATACACAAATAATACGTCTGTGGTAATAGGACTGCAGATGTACAGTAAGAAAGGTAAGGTTATAATGATGACAAAGAGAAAACAACCGGAATGGCTTGATAACGCTGTGTTTTATGAGATTTATCCGCAGTCTTTCCGCGATACGAACGCGGACGGAATTGGTGATATCAATGGTATTATTGAAAAATTGGATTACATTCAGGATCTGGGGTGTAATGCGATTTGGATCAATCCATGTTTTCAGTCTCCGTTTGGAGATGCGGGCTATGATGTAGAAGATTACTATACAGTGGCACCGCGTTATGGAACCAATGAAGATTTGATACGTTTGTTTGAGGAAGCGCACCGCAAAGATATGCATATACTCTTAGACTTGGTGCCGGGACATACTGCGGTAACGCATGAGTGGTTTAAGAAGTCTATGAAAGCAGAACGTAATGAGTATACAGATCGGTATGTGTGGACAGATTGTATCTGGGTAGAACCGACAGGAATGGGAAGTATTCGTGGCATATCCGATCGTGACGGCTCTTGCGCTGTGAACTTTTTCTCGCATCAGCCGGCGCTGAATTATGGATTTTATCAGCCGGATCCGGAGCAAAAATGGCAGCAGCCGATGGATGCAGAAGGGCCGATCGCTACGAGAGAGGCTCTAAAAGATATCATGCGTTTTTGGCTGGATGCAGGCTGTGACGGTTTTCGTGTGGACATGGCGGGATCTCTGGTGAAAAATGATCCGGAAAGCAAGGGGACGATTGCTCTTTGGCAGAATATTCGTGAATTTTTGGAAGAGGAATTCCCGGATGCAGCAATGGTATCAGAATGGGGTGAGCCGGATAAGTCTTTGATCGGCGGTTTTCACATGGACTTTTTGCTTCACTTCGGACCATCTCATTATAATGATCTGTTCCGCTGCGATCATCCGTATTTCAGCAAGGATGCGGAAGGATCTGCCAAAGAATTCGTTGCTGCTTATCAGGCGAACTATGCGAAGACAGATGGAAAAGGATTGATCTGTATTCCGTCCGGCAATCATGATATGGATCGTTTGGCAAAGAACTTGGACACGGATGAATTAAAGGTGGCATTTGCATTTCTGCTTTCTATGCCGGGAGCACCATTTATTTACTATGGGGATGAGATTGGCATGCGCTATGTGGAAGGCTTAACTTCTGTGGAAGGTGGATATGGAAGAACCGGTTCTCGTACACCGATGCAGTGGGATGACAGTTTGAGTGCCGGATTTTCAACAGCTCGTAAGGATAAATATTATATTGCTCTTGACGAGAGCGCAGACCGTCCAAATGCGAAAACGCAGTCAGAACAGGAAGATTCACTTCGCAGTGAAGTAAAACGTTTGATCGCATTTCGTAAGGCAAATCCGGCGTTGCAAAGCAAAGGAGAGATCTCTTTTGTATCCGATGATTATCCGTTGGTTTACAAGCGCACTTCAGCAGAACAGGAGATCACGGTCATCATTAATCCGGGAGCAGATGCCGTGACAGTACCTAATGTAAACGGAAAGGTATTATATACCGTTGGCGGTTCAGCTGTAGTGGAGAAAGGCATCGTTAAAGCGGATGGATGTACGGCAGTATTTGTCGGTTAATGCTCGGTGCTAAGAGGTGATAAATGGTACTGAAATAATTCGTCATTAATGCGATCTATGTCATATTCTTTGTTGTTGATATAGGTCGCAATAATGATATCTCTTGTATCTTTTGCGTATAGATCGCGGTGGCCATATTTTTCAAGCAGCCGTCTTGTCTGCTTGCGATCTGCATGGACGGCGATACATAAGAGCAGAACAACATCGCGGGACGGATTTCGTTTGGTCCCATTTAGAATGTCATATACATAAGATTTGGATAATATACCACGGCAGCGATGCACAACGTCAGCAATGGCAATGCCATGTTCGGCGATGTATTCCGGGAATGGAGCTGCGGCTGAAGCGGTTGCAGCAAATTCTTTGATGTACGCACTCATGTCCTTTTTGTTGATGTTATTAAGAATATCGAGTAGTTCGGTTGTTGGTTGTTCTTTCATAGGTTCCTCTTTTCCACTACAATATATTTATGGTTAATATTACTTACAGCCAGAAAGGAATTATCCATTTTGTTGCTATAATTTATCTATTATGATATTTTAAAGGAATGTGATAGAAAATACAAGAACCTATGCAGTAAATAACGGAGCGCACTATGCAATGAATGATAGTGTAGTATGCAGTGGATGACAGGGTGCACTATGCAGTGAATGACAGAGCGCACTATGCAGTGGATGACAGGGCGCACTATGCAGTGAATGACAGAGCGCATGATGGGAGGATAACATTGACGTTGGAAGAAAAATACCAATTATCGTTATATGAAAAAGTCACCCGGTTAAGTGATGATAAGCAGATATGGCTGGTAAAAAATATAGAGACGAATGAAATCTATGTGCGTAAGGAACTTCTATTATATAACTTTGAAGTATATGCACAATTAAAAGAAAAACAATTTGATAATATTCCAAAGGTTATAGAGTGTGTGGAAGAAGAAAATCGTTTGATCGTGATCGAAGAATATATACATGGAAAGACGCTGGAGACTGTAATGGAAGAGCATGGAGTATTATCGGAGGAAAATGCGGCGTTTGTTATCCGATCGCTTTGTGATATTTTGCACAAGCTGCATGGCAATCTACCGCCGATCATACATCGTGACATCAAGCCATCGAATATTATCTTTAGCTCTGATGGAGTCGTAAAACTGATTGATTTCAATGCGGCAAGAGAACTCCGTGCGGAACAAAATGAGGATACTAGACTGATGGGCACAAGAAGATTTGCAGCACCGGAACAATATGGTTTTGGGCAGTCAGATCCTCGTACGGACATTTATGCGCTGGGCATCACGTTCTATTATATGCTGACCGGTGATTATCCGGACAGCGGCAAATATGCCGGAAAGTACTATGATATCATCACTAAATGCATACAACTTGCCAAAGAAGATCGTTATCCGACAGTGGATGAACTGCGGAAAGTCATTCAGGAATGTGGAACGATCGCCGGATCGAATAAACGGACGAATGATCTGTATAGCGAATTGGCTCCCAAACGTAAATTAGCTGCACAGAATAGATTTTACTCGGATGCGTTAGACTTTATAAAACGTATCGTACAGTTCGCATTACAGCCCAAAAGTACAGACAAACAGCTTGCGCTTGGATGGCGCAGGTGGCTGCCGGTTGGATTTCGGACAGGAAAAATATGGAAAATGCTTATTGCAGCTCTTGGTTATGTAATAATTTATGCACTTTGTTTTTCCAGTACGTTTATGGATGCAGACAATGCGGCATATACCGGTTTTACATTATGGGCATTTCGTATTGACGCTTTGTTAATGCTTCTTGGTTGTGTCGAATTGATAGGAAACTATGGCGGGGTAATGGATCGTTTGCCTCTCATGAATAAAAGCAGACTGCTGTATATGATCATGACGGTCATTTATACGATAGTATGGTGTTTCTTGATCATAAGCATATTAGCACTCGTTGTTTCTTGATCATAAGTATATTGGCATTCGTTGTTTCTTGATCATAACCATATTAGCACTCATTGTTTCTTAATCGTTTGACAACTCACGCTTATTCCGCTGTATAGCGGACGAAAAATAGAATTATTTCATGTAAAATCAGACTATAAGCCGGCACAAATAATTAAAGCGTGCCTGATAGTCTGTTTTTTTGTCAGGCAGGAGAAAGGATGCGTATGAAAGATAAAAAAAGCGGTTTTTTGATCTTTGCCGTTGTAATAGTAGCTGTTGTAGTTTTAGCAGTGACTTGTAGCGGTGGAAGTGATAAAGAGGAGAGTAACAAGGAAGCAAAAGGGAGCAGCAAGACAACGACGGAAAGTACATCGGATCAGACTACTTCTAAAACGCAGACAACGGTGACCAAGGGAAATATTTATAACAAGAAAAATCTGGTGATTGATGTTGATAAATTCGATGATGCAAACACGGCGATCTGGTTCCGGCTTCAGAACAAATCCAGTGCAAATTGGACAATTTATGCCAGTGCATATTCGATCAATGGAATTATGACGAATAACAACATGTTTGACCTTGATTGTGAAATTGCCAAAGGAAAGAAAGCAAATGCAAAACTAGAGCTTGATACAGATTTTATGGAAGACATGGGAATGAAAGATATAGAATTTGTGGATATCAAATTTCAAGCAGTAGATTCTGATGAGTATACTTCGTTTTACACAGATGTGATCCGCATTAAAACGAATAAGTTTCAAGGCAGGAAAGTGGTCAAAACCGGTAAATCGATTTATAACAAAAACGGCATTAAGATCGAATACCTGGGAGGCGACGGGGATAAATATCAATTTGCCGTTACGAATACGACTGGAAAGTATCAGGCTTTTGATGTTGAAAACATTACCGTGAATGACTATACATCGTCAGAAACAGATTTTGATCTTGTTAGTATTCCGGTATTTGATAAACAGCAAAACATAGTCACGATAGATTTAAGCCAAGGCTTTTTGACTGACAACAATATTAGCAAAGTAAAAACGATCGAGTTTACATTGGATGTCAGACCGAATGATGATTATATGAAAGAGTACAAAACAGGAGTAGCGAAGTTGACACTTAAGTAAACAGGTAACAGGAATAGGAAGTTGAAAATAGCCTGAACCTTACGATAAAAGGTAAGCATATCATGGAAAGGAATGAAGGAGAATATGGATAATAAGAGAAAAGGTGTGTGGAGTAGTGGAAGGTTGACGATAGGGATCATTTCCATTGTTTTGTTCTTGTTTATTGCATTACAGTCTTGCGCAGTAGGGGTAGGAAATGCATTGCAGGAGAATAATTCAACCAGCGGCAGTTCAGGGTTATTATGTGCATTTGTATATCTGGTCGGTGGAATTTTGGGAATTGTGATGCGTAACGCAAAAGGGATTGCGGGACTGATCGTAACTGCTGTATTCTATTTGCTTGGATTTTTGATGAGTCTTGCTGATCGAGGAGAATTTGGTGATTTAGCAATCTGGGGCGGATTAAGCCTGATCCTGGCAGCGTTTTATATTGTTTGTGCGATCAAGACCAGACAACGCAATGCAGACAATGACGGTGAGGCAATATAATTTGTCTCAGATAGTATGATGACAGAATACATATAAAAAGAAGATACCGTATTCATCACAAAGTGTGAATCGGTATCTTCTTTTTGTATTGTCATTAATAATATAATGCATGGATCAAAAGAGTATTTGTACCTACATCATAATATCAAAATAATATTAGAACACAGCGATCCTTAAATCAACTGCATCTGGACGTCTTTTGTGAGTACATCTGTGTAGCTGAAAGAAATCTTCTGTGTGGTATCGTCGAGCTTATTCTCTACTTCCACCAGAAAGATACTTGGGTAGGTTTCACGGATGATGCCCTCTGTCACATCGATCTTGTGGCGCCCGCGGTTCGCACGGATCTTAACTTTATTTCCGATGTTTTGGTCTACGGAGGATCTTACCCGGAGTATGTCTGCCTGACTCATATAGCACCTATACCTTTCTATAGTGAGATTATCTTCTCAGAATCTTTAGTCCGAAAATATTACTAACAGTATGAAGATCGAACTTGTCCCAAAAATAATCCATTCAATTGACAATAACATTATAACATAATTTTGATGTTACGTCAATTTTTGTGAAGTTGTTAATGCAAAGTGTATCGCTTTGTGGTACAATAAAAAGAGGCGGTATTACCGCATGAGAAGCAAATTCGATCATCGAACAGAAGGGAAGTGTGTCCGGTGAATCATATCATGATTGATTTGGAAATGAACAAAATTGATAAACAACAGCGAGGGGACATAAAGCTCTCCAGTGAGTTAATAGAGATTGGCGCAGTGAAGATGGATGATCAGTTTGAGGTTATTGATCAGTATCAGACATATGTTGCTCCGGATTATGGGGCGATGGATCATCGGATCATAGCGTTAACCGGCATTACGGATGATAAACTGGTAGGGGCACCGCGGTTTGCGAAGGCGATGGATGATTTCGCTGAGTGGATCGGATCAGAGCCTACCTGGTTTTATTCTTGGAGTATGTCGGATATCCGGCAGTTTCAGACGGAATCGACATTTAAGGAGTACAAGGGACCGATCATTGCCCGTATGGAGAGTCATTGGACGGACTTTCAAGAAGTATATAGTGAGCTGTTAGGAATTAACAAGAAGATTAAATTGAAGCAGGCAGTTACGGCAGCAGATTATGAGTTTACCGGGGCGCAGCATACCGCCTTGGCAGATGCGGTCAATACGGCGGAAATATTGCGTTTATCCAAAGATGCAGACAAGTTTGAACGCGTTATGAAGCCGGTTTTGGACTTGTTTCGTCCGGATAAGGATCAACCGACTTTATTGGATATGTGCCCTGAGTTTTTTGCATCTTTTATGGAGGAGTCAGCCGGTTCCGAGTGACTGCGTCCTTTTGGAAATATAAAGACAGCGGCAAATAAATCAAAGAGTGGGAGGTATGTATGGTAAGAAATAAATATTATGTAGTACGCAAGTTGGCGGATGTCATATATGCACTGCCGGTAGGACAGGGAATTGTCAGAGATTATCCGGTCATGCAATTGGGGGCGTTGGAGTATGATATTGTGCGTAAGATCGATCAGGATGAAAATCCACGTAAGGTATTTGATGAATTAGCAATCAGTTATATGATCGCAGAAGAACAGAGAGATTCTTTTTGGGAGGATTTTTGCACAGCGGCAGAAGATCTGGCGAGCTGTAATATTATTCAAAATTATGTTGTGAACGAAAAATTGAACAGCAGAACGAAAATGAGACGCATCAAAAGGTTTCGATAGAGGGAGGATACGCCAATGAAATACTGCATTGGAGATACCGTTGTTTGCATTAATGTGGAGGAACAGAATCTGCATTCTAATTTTCAGGCATTCCGATGTGATGAAAGCGAAGAACCGCAATTGACGATTGATATCGTGGAAGAACCGGAAATGACAATGAACATTCAAATGACAGTTGGTCAGATCATGCTGATGGAATCGGAAGAAATCGGTGTGTTTGAGGGAGCTATGGGAATTGATCTGCTCTATCCTAAGAATGTACAGTTGACCAGTATTGCAATTGCCAAGGGCTATCGCAGTGCCAAAGTATATGTGGTACAGGATGCAGAGGGTAAATGGAAGGAAGAGTTGTTTTTGGCATTGCGTGACGTTATCTATCTGGCATTGGAGCAAAATGGACGTTTTGTATTGGATTCCTCGTCGCTGCTTGTTGATGGCCGCGGTGTGATTCTTGCGGCAGATCCGAATGCAGAATTTGCGGGGATCTGTCAGGGAAAGCAAATTGGAAAAATCTTGAACAATTCTGCGAATATTATCGGAATTTATAAAGAAAGATTATATTTATACGGAACGCCTTGGTGCAGTCCTGAGGCAGTACAGGCAGAGCGTGCACCGTTAGGTGGTATTGTATTTTTGAAGAAGTCGGATGCCGGCGCAGTTACAGATTTGCCGGAAGATAAAAGACAGCTTCTGATGTTAGTACACTGCAAGTCGCCGTTTTGGCGTGAGGGGCTTTTGGATCAATGTCTGAATACGATCCAACGTGTGGAACCATCTGTGTGGATCCGACAGTTGGAATCGCATGCAGATGAGGCCGCAGCTGATGTATTGAAGCCGGCGCTTGATACGATAGAGAATGACACCGTGGCAGAGTATTAATGTCTACACACCATGATCTAACGTTTATGGCAGATGATGTTCGGTTGGCATAGTGCGGCAGAGAGGGAGTGCCCAGGTTATCACTATTTGACGCGAAGTTTTAACTTGGCCTTATGGCGGTTATAGGTCATCACTGTAATGGTTGCGGTCCCTTTTTTGCGTGCATAAACGATCCCGCTTGAGGATACCTTCAGCACTTTTGGATTTGATGACCGAAAAGTTCGTTTTCGGCTGGCACTATGTTTGGAAAGTGCAACCTTCAATTGTAGAGCAGAGCCTTTTTTCAGCACTTTTTTCTTCGCTTTCAAAGCGACAGAAGAGGGTGCTTTTTTTACGACAATTTTTATGCGTGCCTTGACATCTTTGCCATAAGCGGTAATTGTAGCGGTTCCTCGTTTTTTGGCACGGATCTTACCTCTTGCAGTTACAGAAACTATTTTTTTCTTACTGCTTTTATAGCGGACCTGGCTTGCGGTAATGTGTTTTAATGTAAGAGGAAGCTTTAAGGTCTCTTTCTTCCCAACAATAATTTTGGCAGATCGAAAGGAAATTGTCGGCTTTGGCGTTGTGTTTTTGGCAAATGCCTTGATGCAGACGTTATTTTGTCCTGCCGCAGAAGTGTCTACCCAGCTATTCGCAGTAGGCGAATAATAAAAACTCTGCCCGGTTTCGCTGTTGTACAGCGATTGCACACGATTAGTAGAAGCGCCTGTCCCTTCAATCGGCAGATAAGCCTCTGTGTTATTTTTTGAATGGTAGGTTACCACAACAGAAAATGAAGAGCCTCCTGTGAGTGCTACCGGTTTTGCGAGTGTGATCGTGTGAAAGCCATTGTAGGGAATGGATGCGGTAGTGGTACTTGCCTTGACAAGTTTACCGCTTGTCGGGTAGCCGGAAGTAACGTTTTTGTATATTTGGATCGTTACATTTTGGGCGTCGGTGATCGTATAGATGCCTACAGCCTTAAGGCTTTGGTTGTAATCTGAACGGACACGAAAGATATTAGCCCCTTTCGGACTTGTAGTATCTGGGATCGCACTGCCCCATCCAAAACCATCGTATTGATAATTTGTGTCGTACTTTGTATTTTTTTCCAGCTCGAAGGCGTAGACATCACAAATAGACGGTTCTTCGTATGACAGCCAGAAATATCCGTTTTCATCGGTTTTGCTGCCATAGCTGTTGGCAACCAGCCACGCACCGTCGGATTTGGGGCGATGACTGCTTGGAAAATTCAGTCTGGAGTAGTTATCGTCCCAGCCAATGATCGTTACGCAGTGATTGGAGGATTTTACAGCGGTAGAACCTGCATATGCAGTCTGGTAATAGGTGGCACCGGCAGAACCCTTGGAAGCGTAGGCCGTGTTGTAATACATTCCGGCCGCTAGTGCGGAAGTGTTCATGAGTGCATTTTTCCAGGCACTTGTTGGTGCAGCATCATAACAGGTGGCATTTTGCATATGATAGTTTGAGCGATAGCGGAGAACTTCCCCGCTTTTTTTCATTTTTTGTGCCATTGCACTGCGTTCTGCCAATGTATCAGCCTGGAAAGGTGCAGTGGATTCTGATACTACGCCAGACCAGCGTGCTAATGTAAATAAAGCGATCAGGGATGATCCGCCCCAGGTATAGGCGGCATCAACGTTTGAGGAAATTGGATAAAAGCCGTCTGTGATCAGCTTGTCACCGCCACGTTCGGATGGATGAAAAGCAAACCATGCCAAATGATTTTCTGAAAAATCGGCATGATTTTTTGTTAAGAAACCTTTGCGAATGGCATTGGATTCTGCTGATTTGAGAGTGCCAAATGCCCAACATGCCCCACTATTTCCTTGATCTTTGATGGAAGTGATAACTCCGGAGTCTCGCAGATCGTATGAGGCTGGCAGATTGCTGTCTCCTTTTAAGGCTGACCGGATCGGAGCTGTCAGTCTAAAACTCTGGAGAACATCTGATGCTAAGTCGGTAGAAGACCCCTGTGTTAGTGAATCTGACTGCAGCACAGTGTGATTTTGTGTTAGCAGGTCTGATTGCGTCGAAGTGGTATTTCCCGTCAGGGATACCTCCTGCTCATTTTGATCCATAAATCGAAAATGAAGGAGTTTGCTGTTTTGATTTGTGATAGTGTGTGTGATCACGCGTCTGGTCCAATCTGTTTGTACATTCTCCTTTGCCATTGTCGGACGAGGCGACATAGAAAGTACAAGGGAGATCAGTACAAACAAGCATATGCTTTGACGCCAAAGGACGTTTTTTCTGTGAATTTGTATATATTTCAATGTTATGTTCCATACCTTTCTTATAATGGGCTCCTATAGGTGTTTGCCGGATAAAGCCGACAGGTGTTCGTTACAGGCAAGATACAGAGCCATCTGTATTGATACCTACTACATCATTATGATGCAGAGCCATCTGTATTGGTACTTACATCATTATGATACAGAGCTATCTGCATTAGTACTTACATTATTATGATACAGTATTATTTGCTTTTGCCCTGTGCATCTTATTATAGGAAGTATTGAGCACGGTTGCAACTGCTAAACGGTGTCGCAAAATTCATAAATTTTTAATGTATTACTAATTGTAACTGCCTGTTTATTATAGTAAAATGTGTCTGTGACAAAAATTTGTTGAAATTGTGGAGGAAAGAAATGAAGTATATTAAAGACATATTAAAAGGTATGTTGATCGGTGTGGCAAATGCCATTCCGGGAGTGAGTGGCGGAACCATGATGGTTTCGATGGGAATCTATGATGACATTATTTATTGTGTGACACATTTGTTTTCACAATTGAAAAAGAGTTTGAAAATCCTGTCTCCATATATTATCGGTATGGCAGTTGGAATTGTTGGTTTTGCATATATTATTGGATTTTTGTTGGAACATTATGGATTTCAGACCAAGATGGCGTTCATCGGTCTGATCTTAGGCGGTCTCCCGTTGCTGCTAGGCAAAGTAAAAGGCAAGAAAAAAGGGATATCCCATGTTATTGTATTTTTAGTATTTTTCCTATCTATTATATTAATGCAGTATTTTGGCGGCGAAGGCAAGGAAGTGACGCTGACGGTAGGAATCATTCCGGCAATCTTACTGTTTATCGTAGGTGTGATCGCATCTGCAACAATGGTTATCCCTGGTGTGAGCGGGTCTATGATGCTCATGATCCTTGGTTATTACAACCCAATCCTCTTAGCAGTCAAAGATTTTACGAGCGCGCTTGCAAAGGGACAGTGGCACACGATTTTGCAGTTATGTGGATCATTGATTCCATTCGGACTTGGCGTTGTGATCGGTATTTTTGCTATTGCTAAGATGATCGAAGTGCTGCTTAATAAGCAGGAAACATTGACCTACACGGCTATTTTGGGATTAGTAGCTGCCTCTCCGGTAGTAATTCTCATGCAGACACCACTGCTTGGACTTGGTGCCGTGACTTGGATTTCCGGTTTTATCATTTTAGCAGTTGGATTTGTATTTGCTTTAAAATTGTCAGATTAGGTAACAATGTTATCATGTTCTCTGTGATGATTGGGCAAGACATGGCTGTATGCTTTGCCTTAATATAGAGGAAGAGAAACACTATTTACGGCAAAGAAAGAGGGGGAATGCAGTTATGTCAGAAGAACGAAAGGTTTTGCATCAACGGATCGTGGTCAATTTAGTAGTGACTCTAGTAGCACTATTGGCAGTTTTCTTTTTGGGACCGAAGCTGTTTCGATTTTTTTTACCAATCATCATAGCGTGGATCATTGCAATGATTACAAATCCGTTGGTTAGTTTTTTGGAAAAACGGATCAAGATCATGCGTAAGCATGGTTCCGTGATCGTTATTGTGCTTATTTTGGCGGCTGTTGCAGCGCTGCTTGTTTTTGGCATACGAGAGATAATTTTGCAGGTTAGTGCCTGGGTTGTTGATCTGCCGGGATTGTATCAGACGGTACTTCAAAACATTAATGATTCGCTGGCAACTTTGCACAGCAAGGTTCATTTGATACCATCTGATGTGGACAAGCTGCTGCCGGGAGACAACGGTAGATTAAATGATTATATTTTGAAATTTTTGAATTCATTGACGGACAGTCCAATGAAAACAATGAGTTCCCTAGCTGGTTCCGTTATTGATGGACTGGTGTTGTCGATCTTGACGATCATGTTAGCGTATTTCTTTGTCGCTGATCGACAAAAGATCAAGGATACAATTTTGAAATACACACCATCGAGTGTTAAGCACATATGGGATGTATTTTGTGATGTTATGGTGAAAGCCGTTGGTGGATATCTGAAAGCATGTTTTAAGATCATGTTCATCATGTTTGTTATTTTGTGGTGTTTTTTTGCGGCACTTCATATTAAACACGCGATGGTAATCGCGGTGATCACAGCACTCTTAGATTTTCTGCCTTTTATTGGTACGGGAACTGTGATCATGCCGTGGGCGGCTTATTATTTGCTGACCGGTGGATATGTTCATGCGGCAGTATTGATAGTTGCTTATTTTGTTACAATGATCGTTCGAAGATTGATCGAGCCAAAACTTGTGGGAGACAGTATCGGGATCAGCCCATTTTTGACACTGTTATCTATGTTTATCGGCTATCGCTGGATCGGAATGCTTGGATTGATCATCGGTATACCGGTCGGCATGATCATCAAGGCACTCTTTGAGCAGGGCGTATTTGAAAGCCAGATCCGTGGCATTAAAATCTTAGCCAAAGACATTAATGAGTTCCGCAAATATTAGTACAACAAAATTCCCATACCGAACATTGTTTTATGACCACATATTGTTTATTATGTCAGCAACAAATAAACTATTTTGCAGCCAGTAGTCTGACTTGTTCTGCCGGCAGCGAACTAAGATAATTGCCGCAGAACGCAGA
>OGLE01000005.1_pt1 | contig 164463 bp, 160 predicted proteins | sample 1572671 | NCBI WGS metagenome assembly OGLE01 (sample SAMEA2581923, study PRJEB24529) | metagenome | biome: Human gut stool | place: China | collected 2011 | reverse complement strand
AATAAATAGAGGTCTACATATAAAAAGCTCCTGTGCATTGCACAGAGAGCTTTTTTTGAACATTACTATAATGTCAAGGAATCTTCTGCATCTACCCACATCTGTAAATTCCCATCAAGATACAGTCTCGCATATTTTAGTGGTTCATCAATGGATGCTGTGCCTATGCGAATTTATAATCGGCTTTTACATTGCAATGTTATTATTGAACTTAAGAATGATAGGCGATGATAGAAGTGAATTAAACCTGTTTATGCAGCATGGACTTGTGGCTATAGGATATGATAGCAATTCGGCAAATAGAATCTGCAAGTTTGTTATTGCTCATTGTAATGATGAAAGAATGCTAAATGGAATTCACAATGACATCAGGAACTCCTTTAATAACTATTCCGAAGTATATGAGGATGTTAAGTCTGTTCTTGAGAAATTTGTGCAATCAAAGAGTAAAGTTGCAAAAAGAGAATCGCAGGTTCGTTCTTTCTTTGGTCAGCACATTAAGAAGAAAATATATGTGGATTGCAAAGAGGAAATCATTCAGATTATTTTGAAGTCAGAAACTAAACAGCAAGTGAATAATGGATTGTTAAAATTGTATTCAGATGGAACAGTGGTTTCACACATTTATAAGACAATACAACCATTGATTAGTGAGTTACCAGGTAAAAGAAGATGACTCTAATGAATTGCCAATTAACATTTATAATCAGGTGGTTGGTACACAGCATAGACCTAATATGAATGCCTTACAAAAATTCATTAGCAAATCATAAAATTCTTGCATATTTTATGCAGAAGTAGTATCTTATATATAAGAATTGCGGTGGATGTCTTCGGATTACACCTGGAAGAACCTGATGCGTCGGGTTCTTTTTTTTGTAAAATTTAGTGTAGCATTCTAAGTAGTACGACTTTGAGGTGTTACTACCAAGCAACAAGTCGCTCAGAAATGAGGATTAGTATGAAACAAATATTAAAATGTTTTATGTTTTTTATTATAATTAATATTTTAAGTGGCTGTTCGTTTAAAGGTTTAAGTGAAATGATGTTAGAGGAGGAAAATCAGGATTTACCTTCTTCCATTGGGACAATCTCATCAGATTTTTCATTTGCTGTATTAGGAACAGGGGAGATTGCTTTTCTTACTATAGATCCAAAAGAAGTTGTATTTTTGGATGAAAAACAGAAAAACAGACGCTCTGTTGAATTATCTGAGAATCGTCAATCTTTAGAGATTACTGCAGGAAATGATTACTTTTATGTGTATTGTTCCAACGAAGATGAAACAGCTGGTTTTTTAAATGTTTTTGACAAGAAAGGAGAGTTAATAAAAGAAATATCATTACCGTTCAGTAGAGTTAGTGTCAGCAATGGAATTGTGTATGGATATTATGATGAAACAGCTGATTTTAATGGATGGGATTCTAATATCTCGAATAGTCATATTGAAGCAACCCATTATATTAGTGAGAGAAAATTTTTAGAAAAATTTCCTAACTGTATGGATGATTGGAATGAAATAAGCGGAGACGAAATAGCAAATGTTGGTGAACAACAATTGTATCGCTGTTCATCGGATTATTGTCATAAAACAGACTATTATAGTGATCAAAAACCTTTGTCTGTTTTTGGTCAAATAGATTATGTGAAATATTGTGATGGGAAAATAGCTTCCGAGGAGTCGGATAAAGAAATCCGTTCCCGTTTGAATCAAATATATAGTATGATGAAAAAAGAGGAAGAGAATTTTCTGATTTATAGTTTTCAAACCAATGATAAAATATACGGCATTTGTAATGTATATAGTCAATATGTGGGACTATTAACTTTTTGTACGGATGATTTGGATTATAGTTTTTCTTTTTCTTATGATGAAAAAGAGGATAAATTATATAAGGTAAATGAGTATACTAACATTGAACTTATATATGAAGATGAATATAATTGTCTGTATCATAAATTAGACGGTGTTTATTATACAAAATTAGGATCAGATAAAGAAGAAAAATTATATGATTACAATGGGGAAATTGGACTTACAATCTTAGAAGGATATGTAAAGTTTCAGGAAAGAGAAATACATTACAATGATGATATTATAGATAAGCAGAAAATAATAAAAGTATGGTAGTATATCCATGCCGATGTGGAAAAGGATGAATGAGAAAATTATGGAGAAAGTGCTTGATTTTTTGGTGGACAAAAAGCATACTGTGGTTAGGATGTGACGGAGATATATAAAAATGGCAAGGCCAAGAAGACCGAAAGTGAAAAATCCAAAAACAAGAAAGTGGATGTACGCCTGATGGAATATGAGTACGCCAGATAAAAAATATGCCAAGCGTCATAATCAAACACTTGCACAAACATTGCGATTAGAAGCGAGGCAAAGAAAATTGTATTTTTGCTTTTTTTGTTGGTCTTTTAATACAATGTTTAATAGGTATTTGTGGGTTAATAGGAATTCGGAAAGACCCTCTAGCGTAGGGGAGTTGATCTGTTTAAGAAAGACGGAGCAAAAAAATGGACAGTATCAACAATTCGCACAAAGCAATAATTATTAACGAGGAGATTTGTAATGGCATTTTTGTTCAATAAAGAAAAAAATAAATATATTGAGTTAAATTTATTTACTACAAATGAAAAGGATTGGATCGCATATAGTATGTGTGGTGGAAATATATATCAACAAACAAGGAAAGAGTTGTTTAGATTAGATAATGAGTATTTATATTTTCACAATACTGTATATGAAAACGAAATAGAAAAAATTATTAATGGTTTAAGCAACATAAAAGAGTCATGCCGTTATACATTTGAGCCAGTAGACGAAGGTGAGTTTCGACTTGAATCTGACTATAAGGATAATGTAGTGTATATAAAATGCACGTTTTATGTTGTTGATATGATGGAAAACGAAGGAATTGAAGACAATATATTTGAGATAGAAACAACATACTTTATGTTGTATGAATTTTTAATACAGTTAAGAAAGGAATATAACATGGTTAAATAAAAACAGCAGGGAGGAAAATAAAATGGATAGTAAGAAGAATGAAGTCAAGTTTAATATCCGAAATGTGCATTATGCACAAATGGTTATAAGAGCAAAATAAGTAGTTATACGTCGGGCAGAAAAGGAGGAGTGAAAAATGACGATAATTATAGAAATAATTCATAACTATACTATTGTATTGGAATTAGTAAATATATTAGTGTTGATTATAAATCTGAGTTTGTTGCTTTTTCAAAAAAAGAATAAATGGCATGATTATATTATTTTATTATATGGTGGATTTCTTTTTGGCTTGATTCCATTATTTGTTGTTTTCGAGAATATTTTAGTTGCTGATTTAGGATGCATTCTGCTTACAGTGGCGTTTATTTATTTACATAATAAATTAGAAACAAGGATTTATATGCCGCTCTTAATCATGATTTATAAAATTTTGTTAGTAATAGGTATAACGTTTTTTTTAGAGCAGTATTCATTACATATGTTTGATTTCTACCTAATTTTGATGTGTATATCTGTGTTTGTTTTTGGTATTATAAATCAATTACATGAATTATCGATGCGGCAACAACTTGGCCTGATTAGATTATTTGCCTTATTAGAAATTAGCGGAGGAGTGATACAGTTATATAAGAATGATTTTCTATCGTTTGGTAAGGATTTATATGATAGACAAGAGAGTGTTTCACTATTTTTGTATTTGTTAAGAGTAGATTTTTGGATATTTGATTATCAATATCTTTATATTATATGCTTTCTGTTTGTGTTATTTATATATATTATTTTAAGAACAATATATATAAACTTCTATTCATTTATAAAAGGAGCATAGCTGACACCCTGGTTATGGGCAGGCAGGACGAAGGAAGTTAGGACCTCTGGAGACGGAGATGATCCTGGTGGATATAGGAGGTTAGCTGCCATAGAGGGAAGGGTATACACAAGGCCAGTAAAACGGAAAAAATGACGTTTTATTTCGTATACCTTAAAACCGCTATTTCAGTACCCGATACATCGAAATGCTCATAGCTATGGTTTATTCGCTGAGATAAAAAGGTTGAGAAACCCTGAATTTTCAATAAAAAACACTTGATTATATGAGGAGGGATTTCATTTTATTTACTTGTATATAATGATAAAATGTATTATTGTAGAATTCCCAAAGTGGTAAAATTGTACTATACAGTTCATAAGAAAGAGCAAAGGAGAGTACTAAATGTATCACTATAGACAGATAATTCTGAATCTGAACTTGCAAGATGATGTTCCGCTGGAACAAATAGAGACATTAGTAGAAAAGATTCAGGAATATGCTGAAAGAGAGATTGCAGAAATGGATATCGAAGTATCAGAAATGTCAACTAGAGTTAATTGAGAAGATTGTGAGAATTGACACATATTTTTGATACAAAATATAATAAATCGATAAGGAGAGGAACTATGACGCTGGAAAACATGAAAACGCTTGTAGAAATCAAGGATGCGAGCCAGGCACTGGCAGATTTTGTTATGGGAAAGTGGGCATCACCGGTAGACTCAGATGGTATCATTATTACCTTTGACAAAGTCTACAATGTAATTTTTGATAATGTGGGAAGTAAACTGGCTGCAATAGAGAATGTGGAAGAAAGGCACTGTATTGTTATGGATATAGTGTATAATCTAGAAGTATCTGCAAGGAGAGAGCAAAAGAGTTGTTGGCTCCTTTAGAACTGGAAATGTAGTGATAATACAAGAAATAAGAGAGGTGGATTTTATGTATTGCTTGAAATGTGGCAAAGAAATTGACGAAGGAATAAATTATTGTCCAAATTGTGGGATGAATCTTAGTGTAAAAACAGATGTTCAGTTGACTTTACAAAAGCAAACAAGTGGGAAAAATATTGCCGCACTTGTGTTGGGGTTGATTGGTATATTTGCGTGGCTCATTCCAATTATAGGTCTGCCAATCGGAATTGTTGGCCTTGTAATGGGAATTATGGGCATGAAAAGATGTGGAAAAGGAATGGCTATTGCTGGGATAGTTCTGAGTGTTTTGTGTCTTGTGTTAACCATAATAAATGCGAGCATAGGTGCGTATCAGGGGTATCATGGTACGGCATGGTTTCAAAAGACAGAATCAAGTGAAAGTACAAGGGAAAATGAATTTTATCTAAAAGATACAGATGGTAATGTTATTATGTCTGGTGGAATAGGGAAAGCAGAAGCAAAGAAAGTGGTTCAATCTGACGGCGAGGAGCCGGTAGTAGAGATTACTTTTACGGATGAAGGGGCAAATAAATTTGCAAAGATAACGGAGGAGCATATTGGAGACCAGGTGGAAATTTATATAAATGAAAATAAAATTGCCGCGCCATATGTTCATACAGCGATTACAGGTGGTGTATGTCAGATTCCAATGAGCTCGAATGAAGAGGCAGAAAAAACAGCGGAACAATTGAATAATACAAGATAAGAGGATGCCGGAGAGAGGAGATAGCTATGAATCTTAAATGTCCAAAATGTGGTTCAAGTAATGTGTGTGAAATTCTATATGGAATGCCAACGGGAGAGGCGTATGAATTGGCAGAACAAGGTAAACTGATTCTTGGTGGTTGTGATATCATTATAGACGATTTGCCACAACCTGACTACGGTTGTCTCGATTGTAAATTCGAATGGGCACCAGAATTATTACCTGCCTCTTATATGGTGAAAATACGTTTTAAAGTATGGACTTCAATAGGAATTAGCGAAGATATACAACGGTATACCGTGTATGAAATGTTTCCGAATGGATTGGTTCGGATTTACCGGTATGAGGGAACATCAAGAAAATCTGTCGATAAACAAGTTAAACATATCGAAAAGAAAGAAGTGCAGAAATTGTCATCAGCTTTGCGAAAAGAGCTGAATGTACCAGTGTTTGCAAGGGAGAATAGTTGTCCAGAAAAGCGTTTTGATTTACAAATTTCTTATACGGATGGGCGTAAAGTTAATGTGACGTCGACCGATGAGGGGGCAATCTGTTTTTTGAGATTGCTTGATAAGGTTGTGAAAAAAGTGAAAATGTCTTAAAATGATGTTGTGAGTCCGTATTAAGGGACAGCGAGTTGTGTAAAATAGGGATTAAGTGTTGTTGGATTAACTTTGGATTAAGGTTTATAGTACAAATAGATGGAGATAACCAAAATGGCTAAGGCGGCTAAACCTAAGAAAGAAATCACAATGGAAGAAGCTTTGTGGAAGAGTGCGGATAAACTCAGAGGTTCGAGAATGCAATGTAGCGTCTCCCGGACTTTTTATATTATGCGGCTGCTCTGGCTTCATCCAAAAGCATTGCCGGATAGTATATCTCTGGTGTTAGAATATAAATAGTACAAGTCAAAGTGAGAGCTTTTCATTCCGTCGATTAGTGATACAATAAAAGTATCGTACTGAAGGAGGAATTTATCATGGCAAAACATTTTGACAAACAGTTTAAACTGGATGCCGTCCAGTACTATCATGATCACCGTGAACTGGGATTGGTCGGCTGTGCATCAAATCTAGGCATCAGCCAGCAGTCTCTGTCCAGATGGCAGAAGGAGCTGCGGGAATCCGGTGATCTGGAATGCCGTGGATCCGGCAATTATTCTTCGGATGAGGCAAAAGAGATTGCCCGTCTGAAGAGAGAATTACGTGATGCCAAGGACGCACTTGATGTGCTAAAAAAAGCCATAAACATTCTGGGCGAATAACGGAAGCTGTTTATCTCGAAGTTACCGTTAAAGCAGAAAACGCTAAAAAAGCAGGACGCCGGGTTTCTGTTTCCGGAATGTTAAAATATTTAGGCGTTTCACGGTCAGGGTATGCCGCGTGGAAACGGCATATACCATCCGATACTGCCAAACGCAGAAAACTGCTCAAGGACAAGATCAAAAAGATTTATGACGATTCTCATCAGGATTATGGTGCCCCTAAGATCACAAAGGAATTGCGTAAAACAGGGGAAAACATTTCTGAAAGAACTGTCGGCAAATACATGAAACAAATGGGCATCAAGGCCCAATGGATCCGTCCATGGACAGTAACAACCAAGGATTCCGATTTCAGTAATGAATTACAAAATATCCTTGATGAGCAGTTTAATCCTGAACGTCCAAATGCAGTCTGGTGTTCAGATATCACATATATCTGGACGATGGAAGGTTTTGTATATCTGACCAGCATTATGGATCTGTATTCAAGAAAGATCATTGCATGGACGCTTTCCAAAACATTGGAAACATCCTGTGTGATTGAAACTATAAACAAAGCAAAAGCAAAACGCAGCACCGAATTACCTTTGATCATCCACAGTGACAGAGGCAGCCAGTATGTATCGAAAGAATATAAAAAGGCAACAGCAAAAATGAATCGAAGCTATTCCAAGAAAGCTTTTCCTTGGGATAATGCCTGTATTGAATCCTTTCATTCGCTGATAAAACGGGAATGGCTGAACCGCTTTAAGATCAGCAATTACAAACATGCATACCGCCTGGTATTTGAATACTTGGAAACGTTTTATAATATCAAACGAATTCATAGTCATTGCGATTATATGTCATCCGATGATTTTGAAAGATTGTATCAACAGGCAACTTCGGAATTGCTGGCAGGTTAGAATGAGAAAAACTCATTTTAACTTGTACTAAATCTTGACATAGGACCATTATTTTTGTGGAAAAAATACTAAGCCACTGATATAATATATTTTGGAGAAATGTTGTATTGGAGGTAAACCAAATGAAACAGTTTTTGTATTTAGACACAGATATAGTAAATTCTATTATTGCTCAAGCGGAAAAGGGGATAATAACTCAAAGAACTATCGAGGCGTCTGAAACCAAAAATAAGAATCGAAGAAAATTGTTTTCTCCTAAAGTAAATGCATCTTCTTCTGGAGGTTTCTGGAAATTTGTAGAAGCAAAAGCTCAATTAGAAATGTCGGGAGAATTTGAAGGTGTTATTTCAAATGGACATGCATCTAAAGATGTAGTAGAAAAAGTTTTGCATGACGCAGCATTTGATGAGGCATGCAAATACATAAAAATTCATGATGTTAAAGAAGGAATACAGGATTTTGATGAAGAAGGCAATTATCTGAAATTATGGAGGGAGTTTACATTTGTTGACTTAGATTACTTAGAGAATATTTTTCAGATTGGAGAAGATTCTACACTAATGAAGGAGTTGTCAAAAGAACAAATAGAAAAGAAAGCTTCTGAATCAACAAACAGGAAACAGCGAAGAAATAATAAAGATAAATTTAATCAATTGTTGGATGAAACAATTGAAAAGAGTGCTGGGCAAATTGATATGCTCAATTCAATGATACGTTTGCTGAAGAGACTGATTCCATACAAAAGGTTGTTGTTGTCTAAAGATGGATATATTATACCTGTTGATGATAAATATTTTAGAATTGATTCAAAGTGTATGGGATTTAAGTATGGAGGTTCAATCACATGCATTGGAATGGTGACTAATTTGATTGGTGAAGATTTTAACCCTACAGATAACGATAATGTTTTTGAAAAAATTCAATTTTCAGCACACGAAGCATTAAGAGGATTGCTTCCTACAAAAGAAAAGAACCTCTGTGTAATTCATCCGATTGCAATTTATTACGGAGAGTAATTATTGCATTTAATATAAACAAAATAATAATGAAAACATATATTTCACGTATTTCAAAATGATTAGCCTGCAAATAAAAAGTCAAGGCTAAATTGAAGAACATTGAAAATTTTATACAGGTTGAAAATTAGGTATCAAAATAAGACCACCACACCAGTGCTGGTCTGAAAATCATAATGATGATTAGGATTCTGGAAGAGATGAAAGATATTCTTTCACTCGTCCGTAATAGATTCTTAGAAACTTGTTGGCACCTGCAGTCATGTAGACATAGTAAGGCTTACCTTGTGCCCGCTTCCTGTCTATGAACTGATACACAGGATCATCCTGAGGGTGTGTTTTTATTAAGACATCCATTACCTGAAATAAAGTCTTTCTAAGATCAGAGGAACCTCGTTTGGAAGTTGGAACACTTTTTTGTTCATAACTTCCCGATTCATTAACACCGGGATCTACACCGGCAAAAGCAGTAATAGCACCTTTATGGGTAAAACGAGAAACATCACCAATCTCAGCCATCAATTGAGGACCAAGGGAGGAACCAACCCCTTTCATAGCCATAACGACAGGGTATTCGGGAAGTTGGGAAGCAGTTTCATTCATAAGTGTGCGTAGTGATTCAACTGTTGCAGAGGCACTATTAAGCTGGTCTACAGCCTGCTTGATAATAAGCTTTGTAATGGCATCCTTTGGAAGTACAGGAACAAGTTCCTTTGCTTTTCCATAGATTTCTTCAGCTTTTGACTGACTGAAGTTGTACTTCTTGCATTTACACCAGTTTTGATAATGGTCGATAAAGGCATTTAGGGACATTTTACGGATACAGTCCACATGCCAGTATGTAGATGCAAAATCAACCCATTTCTGGCTGCCGTCACTGCGTGCAGGACTGTCAAAGTAAGTATTAACACCAGGATAGGTTTGGTCAAGGATGCCAATAAGATTATTCTTCATAGCCGTCTTGTGCTTCATGTAAAAGCCAAACTGACGGTTCATGGTTTTAAGCTGATTGCGTAATTCATCCATAACACTATATTGTTTAAGATTTTGCCACTTGTCAAGTGCATATCGTGCAATCTTAACAGCGTCAGCTTTGTCGGATTTGACTTTACGAAGGGAATCATTATCAAAATCCTTGATCAGTTTTGGGTTAATGGCACTGACGAAAAGGTTTGCCTCTGAAAGCTGATGGGCAAGGACTTCATAGTAACGTCCTGTGTGTTCCATCACGATTCGGGACTCACCTTCAACAGAGTTGATGAGTTTTACTAGTGAATTGATATCACTGGCTGTGTGTTTGATTTCAAAAGGTGCGGAAACAATTTCACCGAAAGGTCGCATGATAGCAACCATACTCTTACCTTTTGAAACATCGATACCTACTGCGTTCATAAATTGTCACTCCTTAAGATTATTGCAATGGATAAATACCAGTTTTACTCATTGCCTATTCAATCTACTATGGTGTGACACGAATGCACCTATGGTGATTCAACCTGCATAAAACGAACGCTGCGAACGAGGAGCTGGTTATCAGTCTAATTTACGGACGCGAAGTCCAGGGAAGGATCCGATATACCTATTGCTCCATCATTATACAGCTTAAGCAACAAGATGGAAAATTCCTTACTGGCTGTAAGGGATATTAACCATAAATATATTGTAGTAGGAAGGATGATATAAATTGAGAAAAGTTTTGAAAATAATTGGATTTATAGCGTTGATAATAGTTGTACCATTGCTAATTGATTTGTTTATATTTGGCAATGCGTTTCCTAGTAATATTGATAATCAAGCATGGGCAGGATTTTTGGGAAGTTATCTTGGTGGAATAGCAACATTAGTAGCAGTTTTTATTACTATTTCAGATAACAATAAGAAAATAGAAGAACAAAAATTATATGAGCAAGAACGCATAGCAGAGGAAAAGAAAGCTGCAGTAAAACCATATCTTGATACTCGTTATATTTTCTTTAATGAAGATGCAGAATTTGGACTTAATGATAGGGTGTTTGATATTAAGGATGGTATAGTGGATAAGGTTCGATATGGTTTGACATCAATGGATGAGAAGTATATAAAAATGAGACAAACAGTACCTAGTTTTGTATATCTTAAATATATAATCAGAAATATTGGCGCTGGTAGTGCTGTAAATATGCAGGTTAATGTAAATGGTTTTTCTGAAAAAATCACAATTGCAAAAGATGAAACAGTTAACCTTTATATGCTCATTAGTCTGGGTAATGAAAAATCGGTTCCTTTTAATGTGTTATTGGATTATTGGGATGTTGAAAAAAGAGCACATTATAATCAGTCGGAAGAATTTGAGATTATAATTGATGGAACACATCAAAAAATTCAAGATAAAGAGCGTAAGCCACAAATTGAAATTAAAAATCCTTAGTAGTAGGAATTTTCGTTTTACTACTAATTTTACTACTAACAGGTAGTAACAACTTGCTTAATTCTGCTCTGATTTGCCACAATCTGTAATTTCAGAGCATTTTACAATAACCCCAGAAACCCTTGCAAAACAGGGCATTCCGGGACAAATCAAGGAGAAACAAAACTATGATTAAAGTACTTTTCATCTGCCACGGCAATATCTGCCGCAGCACAATGGCGCAGTTCGTCCTACAGGACCTTGTAAACCGTGCCGGATACACAGACAATTTTTACATTGACTCCATGGCGACAAGCACAGAGGAGATTGGCAATGGGCCGCACCACGGAACGGTTGCAAAGTTACGACAGGTTGGAGTCCCTGTTTTGGAACATTATGCCAAGCAGGTACGAAAAAGTGATTACCGCAACTTTGATCATATCATCGGAATGGATCAATGGAACTACCGCAATATGATGCGGATTTTTGGGAAGGACACGGAGCAGAAGGTGTCCCTTTTGTTGGACTTTACAGATCGTCCCGGTGAGATTGCGGACCCATGGTATACGGGTAATTTTGATGAAACGTATCGAGATGTGTTGGATGGGTGTGAAGGATTTTTGGCATATTTGCGGAAGCAGGGAAAGTTATAAGACAGGGAAAGTTATAAGATGGGAAGTATAGAAAAGAGGTAACGATGTTTGAGTTTATATATGGACTTGGCAAAAATAAGGAGTTAGAGACGATCGTGCAGGAGATTGACTCGAATATTGCCAATAATTACAAGGATGCAGCGCAGGAGGCGTTTGTTCTTTTGAAACAGAAATTTCAAGAGTTGTCGGACAAGGGACGATTAAAGGATAAACAGATTGCAGAGTATCAACACAAAATCGCCGCCTATCAAGAAATTTTGCGCGGGTTTTCACATAAAGACCAGAAACCATATTGGCATTCCTAAAAATGGTTTCTGGTCCTGGCACACTTTCTAGGGTAGCGTGATCCAATTTTAGGAAAATACATTAGAAATTGTTGAAAAATATTTTAATGAATTTGCTGGAATTCCCACATATATAGCATTTTTCTTGCTTTTTGAGAATTTTTATGATACAATTGATAATGCTTGCGTTTGATGAACAGAAATCGATGTTATAAGGGCGCAAGTTTTTTTTTGTCAAAAAGATTCTAGTGTTAAAATCGTTCTATTTGGTCTGGATTTGCCTGACAGGCTTTTTTACGACTTTGACGCTTTGGTCTTAGAATTTAAGGAGGTTTATTTATTATGGAAGAGAACAATTCTTTCAAACCTTACGTAAGTGCAGATAAGGTATTGCCGGAATTTACGCCGTCATCGATCATTATCGGTGTGCTGCTGGCAATTGTCTTTGGAGCGGCCAATGCTTACTTAGGGCTTCGTGTAGGTATGACGGTTTCAGCGTCTATTCCTGCAGCAGTTATTGGCATGGGGGTGTATAAGCTGATCGGACGTTTTTCCACAAAGAAGGACGATACGATCTTGGAAAGCAACATGGTGCAGACGATCGGTTCTGCCGGTGAGTCTTTGGCAGCCGGTGCGATCTTTACGATGCCGGCATTGTTTTTGTGGGCAGCTGAAGGTAAGGCACAGATGCCTGGTATTGTGGAGATTGCTTTAATTGCAATGATCGGCGGTCTGTTAGGCATTTGTTTTATGGTGCCGTTGCGCAAGGCATTGATCGTAAAAGAGCATGGAACCCTTCCGTATCCGGAGGGAACAGCGTGTGCAGAGGTTTTGCTTGCCGGACAGGAAGGCGGCGCTAATGCAGCAGTCGTGTTTATTGGAATGGGTGTTTCTGCTTTGATCAAGTTTATCGTGGACGGTTTCAAGGTTGTTTCTAATGTCGCAACATTGACGATCAATAAGATTCACGGAGAGATCAGTACAGAGGTTTATCCGGCATTGATCAGTGTAGGTTACATTTGTGGCTTTAAGATTGCTTCTTATATGTTTGCGGGTGCCATTCTTGGCTGGCTGGTGTTGATCCCGGCGATCTATTTGTTTGGCGCACATACGGTACTGTACCCTGCAACAGTTTCTATCGCAGAAGTATGGAAAACAGCCGGAGCGTCTGGAATTTGGTCAAATTATATCCGTTATATCGGCGCAGGTGCCGTTGCAGCCGGTGGAATTATCAGTTTGATCAAATCATTGCCATTGATCTGCCGTACCTTTGCCGAAGCGATGAAAGGTATCCTTAATAAAGAAAAAATCGGCAAAGAGGAGCGTACGAACCGTGATCTGAATATTGGTGTAGTGCTTGGAATGCTTGCTATTTTGATCATTTTGATCGCAGCACTTCCGGTTATTCCGATTGGTATTTTGGGGGCTGTCATCATTGTTATCTTTGGATTCTTTTTCGCAACGGTTTCCTCTCGTATGGTCGGATTGGTCGGCAGCAGTAACAACCCGGTATCCGGAATGGCGATCGCAACATTGTTGATCACCAGCTTGATCCTTAAAGCAACGGGTAATACCAGTGCCTCAGGAATGATCGCAGCAATTGCAATCGGTTCTGTAATCTGTATCGTTGCAGCAATGGCTGGTGATATGTCACAGGATTTGAAAACAGGATATATTCTTGGTGCAACTCCGGTGAAGCAGCAGTACGGTGAGTTGATCGGTGCGGTTGTTTCAGCAGTAACGATCGGTTTTGTACTTTACTTGTTGAATAGTGCGTGGGGATTTGGTACGGCTGAGCTTGCTGCACCACAGGCAACTTTGATGAAGATGATCGTTGAAGGTGTTATGGGCGGAAATCTTCCTTGGACGCTTGTATTTATCGGTGTGTTTATTGCAATTATGATCGAGTTATTATCTATCCCGGTTCTGCCGTTTGCCATTGGTTTGTATTTGCCGATCGAACTTTCTGCCTGCATTATGGTAGGTGGCGTACTTCGTCTGATTTTAGAGAAGGTTTATGACGGCAAAGCGAACAAAGATAAAGTTATCAATAACGGTGTACTTTGCTGCTCCGGTATGATCGCGGGTGAAGGACTGGTTGGTATTTTGCTTGCTGTTCTTGCTGTAGTAACGATTAAGGGTAAGACGGTTGCCAGCTTAGTGGATCTTTCTGGTGTCCTTAATTTGGGACAAGCAGGTGGCCTTGCAGTCATGGCAGTGATCATTTTGGTTGTCCTGAAGTTTACTATCTGGAGTAAAGAAGCAAAGGTAGAAAAATAGTGAAGAAAGACAATAATTTGTTGGATTATGTTCCTCGTATTCCGGAAAAACTGAACTGGACGGAAGACGATGAGCATCGGGTGACGGTGGATGTCGAGAACAAGGGTGTGTTTAACCGCATTGCCCAGAAATGTTTTGGGCGTCCGGCAGTCAGCCACATTGCCTTGGAACAGTTCGGGAGTTTCATTTGGAAACAAATAGATGGTGTGCATACGATTTATGATATTGCTCTGTTAGTGAAGGAGGAGTTCGGCGAGGATGCCGAGCCGTTATATGACAGATTGCTGGCGTATTTCCGTACACTGCAGGGGCATGGATTTGTGACATTGACACCATCAGACAAAGATACGAAAAGGGAAGCATCGAAATAGATGCTTCCTTTTTTCGTTCCTCAATAGGAAACTGCTGTTGTGTAGCGTGACAAAAGCAAAGCGCTGGCTTTGCGTTTGTTCTTGAAAGAGACCACAAAATATTGTAAAATATAAGTTCAAAGAGATATTTGCGTCGGCGCATGGGACGCAGAAGAATGCCGGGAGAGGTCCGTGCAAGCAAATACTACAAAACACATGATTTCCAGCGCAGAAATGAGGAGATATGAAGGATATTAAGAATACGATTTTGCAGAAATTCAGGGAAGTATATGGCGAAGGAGAGGCACACGCATTTTTTGCACCGGGTCGTGTAAATTTGATCGGTGAACATACAGATTATAACGGTGGCCATGTATTTCCGTGCGCATTGACGATAGGTACTTATGCTGTGGCTCGCAAGAGAAACGACAGAAAGTTACGCTTTTTCTCGATGAATTTTGAGCATCTTGGTATCATTACTTCCAGTCTGGACGATCTGAAACCATGCAGGGAAGCCGGATGGACGAATTATCCGAAGGGAATCTTTTGGGCGTTAGGACAGAGGGGCTATGAGATCAATGAGGGTATTGACCTTCTGTTGTTTGGTAATATCCCGAACGGTTCGGGATTGTCTTCTTCTGCATCTGTAGAGGTGGTTACCGGCTATATTTTGAGCGAATTGTTTGGACTTGGTATTTCAAATCAGGATTTGGCGCTGATCGGCCAGTTTTCGGAGAATAAATTCAACGGTGTGAATTGTGGGATTATGGACCAGTTTGCAATCGCAATGGGCAAAAAGGATCATGCGATCTTTTTGGATACGGCAGATCTTTCCTATGAATATGCCCCAGTTCAACTGGACGGGGCTAAGATTGTGATCGCGTGCAGTAATAAAAAGCGTGGATTGGGCGATTCGAAGTACAATGAACGCCGTGAAGAGTGCGAGACAGCGCTGGCAGAGATTCAAAAGGAGATGCCGATCCAGACGCTTGGCGATCTGACGGAGGAGCAGTTTGAACAGGTGAAGTCAGCGATCAAGGATGATGTCAGACGCAAGAGAGCAAAACATGCTGTTTATGAGAATCAGCGCACGATCAAGGCGGTGAAGGCACTGCAGGAAAATAACATTGAGCTGTTCGGACAATTGATGAACGCTTCTCACGTATCTTTGCGTGATGATTATGAGGTGACAGGAAAAGAGTTAGATACGCTTGTGGAACAGGCTTGGAAAGTAGATGGTGTCATCGGATCTCGTATGACCGGAGCAGGATTTGGCGGATGTACGGTGAGTATTGTGAAAGATGAGGCGGTTGATGCATTTATTGAACAGGTAGGCAAGGCGTATAAGGATAAGATCGGATATGCGGCAGATTTTTATGTCGTTGAGATTGGATCCGGTCCATGTCATTTATAGGATGAGATTTTCGAAAAGAAACTCTGGTGCAGAAAGGGAGGGATACGAATGAGCGATATTAAGACAGCAAAGACAACGGAGCAGATGGGTTTAGATGAACAGGACTTAAGACGCTTACTTAATATGTCCGAATGTGCGATGTTTGTGGCAAAGCCGGGATCGCAGATTGAGCTTATGTATGCGAATGAACGCTTTTATTCATTAATGCAGTGCACAAGAGAAGAGTTTTCAGAAATATATCATGGAAGTGTTATGGAAATGATCCTACCGGAAGACCGTCAAAAGATACGAAATTTGATCGCCAGACAGACGGCTGTGGGGGGCAAGATTCAGTTAGAACACCGTGCGCGGCGCAAAGATGGAGCAGTGATCTGGGTGTCTGTTTCAGCGCATTCGGCAGATATGAAAGGGCAGAGGGTCTATTTTGCCTCATGTTTGGACATCACACAGTCGAGACGCAATCTGTTAGAAGCGTATGAGGCAAAACGAGATGCAGAGCTGATCTCCAATAGTATTCCGGGTGGTGTGATCAAGCTGCGCATGACAGATTTTAAGCTGTTATATGCAAATGATGGATTTTATCGACTGGCTGGATATTCCAAGGAAGAATATCAGATTAATTTTGGAGACTATTGTGACCGTGTGTTGCATCCTGCAGATGCGGAAATGGTCAAAAGACAGGTCAAGGCTTCTGTAGAAAATCGTGGTTTGGTCGGTTTTGAGTATCGGATCATCTCTAAAGCAGGAGATGTCTGCTGGTCTTATGTCAATGGATGTCGTATTGATGATGATAACGGAGAACCGGTATATCTATGTATCATTATGGATATTACGAAGCGCAAACAGTTGGAAAAGCAGTTTGAGGAAGTTGCTGAGCGTTCGGACATTATTGCAAAATTTATGCGTGAGACGACTTGGACCTATGATATTGCGACGCGTGTACTTAGTCGTGGCGGCAATTTAGATGAAACATATTCTAACGAGAGTATTTTAGAGGGGCAGTTTAACGAAAGTCAGTTAGGAGAATTTTTACACCCGGATGACGTGGAGCGTTTTCGCCAGGCGCTTAAGAGGCGTGAAGAGGAACTGGGCGGTCATCGCGGTGTTTATCGCATGAAGGACAACCATGGAGAATATCGTCATATGGAAGTGGCGAGTGTCTCGGTGGGAGATGGTGTGAGTGATAAGCCGGTGAAAGTATATGGAATCACTCGTGTGCTTGATAATGCACTGGCAGATTCTGCGGAAGCAGAGATCGCGGCAGCATCGAACAACACGAAACTCAGTACGAAATTAATGCGGATCGCTAAGTCTAGTCAGGCAAAGTTTGAAGATACTTTGACGGGAATGATTCCGTATGCAAAGTTTTTGGACAAGGCAAGAGAAATGTTGGCAGAACGAACGGATGACAAGCGCTATGCGTTGATGTGCGCTGATATTGATGAATTTCGCAAGTTTAGTCATCATTATGGCTTTTCCATTAGTAATGAAATCCTGTTGAAATTTTCCAGGGTGCTTCAAAAGTTTGTGGAGCGAGGTGGCCTGTGCGCCAGAGTAGACGGAGATTATTTTGTTGCTATTTTCCCTTACAAGGATCATAAGACCTTGTTAAAAAAATTGTCTCGAATGATGCACTATCAGGATGAGATTACGAATGGGGAGAACCAGATCGGGTTTGATACAACGAATGGCTTGTATCTGGTTGAGCCGACGGATAATGAGCTTGGTGATATGTTGGAGAAAGCGGATCTTGCACGAAGAAGTATCAAAGGGATCAAGGGTAACCATTATGCGATTTATACCGATGATCTTCAGCAAGAACGTTTCCGAGAGGAACGGATCATTCAGGAAATACTCGATGCTATGGAAAAGCAGACAGTTGAAATATGCTATTTGCCGCGTATTCAGGGAGATAAAGAGAACGTTGTAGGCTGTACGGCGGTTGCACGGATTCAGATGCAGGATGGACAGTATTTAGAAACGGATGGCATTTTGCATTATATCGAACGTGGAGGAAGGTTGGATAAATTTTCTTATTTCCTGTTGAATCAGGTGTGCTGCAGCTTCGGCGCCAGAAAGGCAAAGGGGTTGAAAACGGTTCCGCTTGCTATTCAAATGACGGCAAGTCAGTTGTCGGCACGAAATGCCTTGTCCATGATCGAAAATATTGTGGAAGTGCAAAATAAAATGGATCCGTCGGACTTGATCATAGAAGTGCACGAACGTTATTTTGCGGATATGACCAGTGCGCTGCAGGTGGCATTGGAGCAGCTTTGCAAGAGAGGATATCAGATCGTGATCAGTCGATTTGCATCTCATCACACGGCATTGCATTCTCTGCGCACAATCCCGGTCAAAGGGATCAAGTTCCATGCAGAGTGTTTTACGGGTGGCAAGAATGGCGAGCGTGAGAAGACGATCCTTAAAAACATTGTTATCATGGCAAAAGAGCTTGGGATGACCGTTTATTGTGGTGGCATCCACACCAAGCTTCAAGAGGAATACGCACGCGAAATTGGCTGCGATATGTTGGAAGGTGAGATCTTCTATGGAGCAATGCGTAATAATGTGTTTGAAAAGTGCTTCCTACAGTAGTAGAAGACACCTGCCGGATGCAGTGGCAGATTAAAAAATGCCCTGCGAGTCTTGACACATCAGGGGAAATGACGGTATATTTTTGGATGGGCTATATTGAAACGTACTTTCGAAATTCTTCATTTAGAAGATCCCGAGAGCACATTGTACAGAAATGGAGGAAAGCAGAACAATGAAAGAGCAGTTACGTAAATTTGGAACATTGATCCTGATCTTGGCGTTGTGTTTAACTTCGATAGGAACAACAAAGGTGCAGGCAGCGTCTAAACCATCCAGACCGAGTGTGTCTTTGGTGAAACGGTCTAAGACACAGGCAAAGATTAAGATAAAGAAGAGAGGCAAAGCAACCGGGTATCAGATTGCAGTCAAGACGTCCAAAAAGGCGAGATACCGTATTGTCATGCCGACAAAGAAGCGCACGGTTGTGCTTCGCAAGCTTAAAGCATCGAAAGTGTATTATGTGAAGGTGCGTGCATTCCGTACCAAAGGTTATCGCATCGTGCATGGTAAATTTTCAAAGCCAATCAAGATTGGCAAATACAAAAAGACGGTGAAAAAGCCAAAGCCAAAGGCAACAGCAACGCCGGAGCCGACAGTGACACCGGAAGCGACGCAGATACCGGAGTCGACAGTGACGCCGAGTGAAACACCTTCAGATGCGCCTGCACCGTCAGCGACGCCGAGTGAAACACCTTCAGATGCACCTGCACCGTCAGCGACGGCAGCACAGTAGGGCGGGCAGGACTATAGCAGCTTATTCAAGCAGGCTGTCACATTACACTTATCAACAATATACGCATACGAGCTGTGTGCAGAAATGAGGAAATATGTTAGACATTAAATTTTTAAGAGAAAATCCAGATGTGGTAAAGCAAAACATCAAAAACAAATTCCAGGATGACAAGCTTCCGTTGGTAGACGAGGTCATTGCATTAGATGCTGAGGCGCGCAAGACACAGCAGGAAGCAGATGAGCTTCGTGCCTCCCGCAAAAAGATTTCTAAGGAAATCGGTGCTTTGATGGGACAGGGTAAGAAGGAAGAGGCAGAGGCAAAGAAGCAGGAAGTAAACAAAAATGCAGCTCGTCTTGAGGAGCTTGCAGCAAAGGAGAAAGAACTCCAAGCAAAAGTTCGTGAGATCATGCTTGTCATTCCAAATATTATTGATCCAAGTGTTCCGATTGGTAAAGATGACAGCGAAAATGTTGAGATTAAACGCTATGGTGAGCCGGTAGTGCCGGATTATGAGATTCCGTATCATGCACAGATCATGGAGAGTTTTGATGGATTAGACATTGATGCTGCCGGTAAAGTGGCAGGAAATGGTTTCTATTATCTGATGGGTGACATTGCCAGACTGCATTCTGCTGTACTTGCCTATGCAAGAGATTTCATGATCGATCGTGGTTTCACTTACTGCATTCCGCCATACATGATCCGAAGCAATGTCGTGACCGGTGTTATGAGTTTTGCGGAAATGGATGCGATGATGTACAAGATCGAGGGCGAAGATCTGTTCCTGATCGGTACAAGTGAACATTCTATGATCGGTAAATTTATTGATACGATCACCGATGAAAAGGATCTGCCAAAGACATTGACCAGTTATTCCCCATGCTTCCGTAAGGAAAAGGGCGCTCACGGCATCGAGGAGCGTGGCGTGTATCGAATCCATCAGTTCGAGAAACAGGAAATGATCGTAGTTTGTAAGCCGGAAGAAAGTCCGGTTTGGTTTGATAAGTTGTGGCAGAATACGGTAGATCTGTTCCGTACGCTGGATATTCCGGTCCGTACACTGGAGTGCTGCTCCGGAGATCTTGCAGATCTGAAAGTAAAATCCATCGACGTTGAGGCTTGGTCTCCACGTCAGAAGAAGTATTTTGAGGTAGGAAGCTGCTCCAATTTGGGAGACGCACAGGCAAGACGTTTGCAGATCCGTGTCCGTAAGGAAGACGGCAGCAAATATTTTGCACATACGCTGAATAATACAGTGGTTGCACCACCTCGTATGTTGATCGCCTTTTTGGAGAACAATTTGCAGGAAGACGGAAGCGTACGTATTCCGGAAGCTCTGCGTCCGTATATGGGTGGCAAAGAAGCTCTGGAGGTAAAGAAGAAATAATGGCACGTGGGAGACTTGCGTGAAATAACAGTATAAAAAGACCCTCTTTTGGTAGAAGGTGGACTGTATGTCCGAGCTTCTGATCAAAAGAGGGTCTTTTCGTAGAGAGCAGAATTAACTGATCACTTTTAACATATCATCAATATAGTGTGTATATTTTTCAAATTCTCCGGCGTAGATCGTATGTAACAGATCATCGGTTGCGCGCATTGCATGTGCGATCGTGCCAACGCTCAAAATGCCCTGCTCCATTGCATCAGCAAATTCATCCATGTCCAGTACTTCAACTTGACCATCCGGATATACGACTACGTCAATGAGCAGGTCGTTAAAGGTGTAGATATTTTCCTTTTCATCATAATGTGTCTCTATAATGTCACAATACCAATATACCATTTGTCCGGCATTGTCAAAAACCTTGCTCACCTTAATCCCTTTATCTATAAAATAAGCGGAAACACCACGGGAAATATCGCGTCGTGGTTTCAAAACATTCCAACTGGTAATAATAAGGTTAGGCTCTAAGGCTAAGATCATATCATCTTTTAATTCGATGTTTTCGTCGGGGATAAAGCGACGTCGAAATAATCGTGGTCGGCTCATGAAGCAACTCCTTTCAGCGGCTTATTTTTATTTGATAGCAAAACGCTGGTTTTGCTCTTTTTCTTCTTGTGGAATAATTATAGTCTAGGGAAGTTGGCTTGTAAAGGACTTTCTAGCTTATCGAATTAAATTATTTGCGGGATGATCGGAGGGGAAAAGGAGTTAGCAGATCGCTTGATACTACACGAGATTTTTTGCGCTCTTTGGTGGACTTTTTTAGAAGAATAAATTATAATAGCATAATGAGAGGTTATTAAAAAATGAGTAAGAAAGAGAAGAAAATTTTGCGTAGTTTTATGATGATCACGCAGATCAGTATTACAATGCTCGTGCCGATCTTTATTAGCGGTTGGCTGGGCACTTGGCTGAATCGTTTGTTTGGTACACAGATCATATTTCCGTTCATGTTGTTGTTAGGAATCGGGGCTGCGTTCAAAAATGTATATATATTAACCAAGTCCTTTTATGAGGCTGACATGAAGAAAGAGCATGAGCAGCTTGATTACATGAAAGGACTCACCGAGAAGCGGGAGGAAGCAGCGGGAGAGCATGAAACAGGTAAAACAGCTACTAAAGGAATTGATGATTAGTTCTATTCTGTGGACAGCCATTGTTACGCTGCTTTTTGTAATTATCAGTCGAGGCAGAGTTTCGATGTTATTTGGAGGGCTGTTTGGTGGTGCGGCGGCATTAGTTCTTTTGTGGCATATGTTTCGCCACCTGGACATTGCGCTTGATATGGATCCGGCGCATGCATCCAGACATGCGCAGCTTGCATCGCTGCAGAGATTGGTGATCATGGCGGTTACGCTGGCGGTATGCATGATATTTTATGAATATGTACATCCGATTCCGGCGATACTGACGTTGTTTGGAGTCAAGGTCAGTGCATTATCGTATCCGAAAATGCACCCGCATTATGAAAAATTATTTAAAAAATAGATATGTATTGCAGATATTCTGTTGTTTTATTTTATAGGAGATTGCGGTTGTGCGGTGCAATGTATCGTGAAACGTTGATTTTCGCTTTGTAATGAAATGGTAAACAAGAGATATTTGCCTGTATATATAATTTATTCTATAGAAAGGGAAGGTGAGAATGTGGGAAGTGGCGTCTTTTGTATGCCGTTTGATTCCTTTGCAAACAATGTGTTTTTGGCAAAGGGAAATGAGCAGCAGGTAGACTTTTTTATCCATGGATATACGAAATTCAAGTTTTTCGGTTCAGATGTGTATCTGACTACGACGCATATATCCATGATCATTGTAATCGCTGCACTGCTTATTTTTGCTGTTTTTGCAAATCGTGCGATTCGTAAGGCGACTCCGGATCAGGTGCCGGGACCGTTTCTAAATGTGGTCGAGCTGATTGTAGAATCGCTGGATGGCATGGTGGCAGGTTCCATGGGCGCGAGCAAGGCACCGAAGTTTCGTAACTATGTTGGCGCTTTGTTTTTATTTATTTTGGCGTGCAACTTGTCCGGTTTGCTGGGGCTTCGACCGCCGACAGCAGATTACGGTGTCACATTTCCGTTGGCGATCATTACTTGGGTGATGATTCAATACAACGGTTTTAAGTACCAGAAATTCGGTAAGATTAAGGGATTGTTTGAACCGATCTTTCTGTTCTTTCCAATGAACTTGATCAGTGAATTTTCCACACCGGTTTCTATGTCTCTCCGTTTGTTCGGTAATATTTTATCCGGAACGGTTATGACGGGATTGATCTACGGATTATTGCCAAAGGTTTTGACATTAATCTGGCCGGCTGCATTGCACATTTATTTGGATGTATTTTCCGGTGCGATTCAGACGTATGTATTTTGTATGTTGACGATGTGCTTTGTCTCGGATGCGATTGGGGATCAGGCATAAACAAAAAAGTGAAGAAGTGCGGATAGGCACTTTAGAAATGGAGGATTATTATGAATATTGATAACGATGGATTGGTTTTGATGGGTTCTGCTATTGGTGCAGGTCTTGCGGTTATTGCCGGTATCGGACCTGGTGTAGGACAGGGTATTGCTGCCGGTTACGGTGCTTCTGCAGTAGGACGTAATCCGGGTGCGAAAGGTGACGTTATGTCAACAATGCTTCTTGGACAGGCAGTAGCAGAGACAACAGGTTTGTATGGTCTGGTAGTTGCTTTGATCCTGTTATTCGCGAACCCACTTTACGCAAAGCTTCATTAATCAATGCAAGTGCCGGCAGCCGGTACTATTTTTCGATGGAAAAATGACCGGAAGATGGCGTAAGCATTTGGTGGAAGACTCTAGCGGAAAGGAGGCACTAACGTGAGCGGAGTAATTCAGGTTGCACTGAGCAGTGGACTGGGCGATTATATTTTTGGTTTAGATCCACAGTTATTAGTAGACTCAGCGATTACCATATTAGCAATGTTTTTTGTATTTTTGCTTCTGTCCTATCTGTTGTTTAATCCGGCGAGAAATCTGATGGAGAAGCGGCAGGAAGGCATTCGTGAGCAGATGGAAACGGCAGCGCGCGAGAAACAGGATGCAATTCAATTCAAAGCAGAATATGATGAAAAAATAAAAAATGTGCAAAAAGAGACGGATGAAATCCTGAGCGAAGCGCGTAAAAAGGCACTCAAGAAAGAAAGTGTCATGTTAGAAGAAGCGAGGGAAGAAGCCGCACAGATCGTTGCCCGTGCAAATCGAGAAGTTGAACTGGAGAAGAGCAAGGTCAAGGATGAAATGAAACAGGAAATCATTAATGTCGCAACGGCAATGGCTGGTAAAATCGTTGCATCTTCTTTGGACGAAAGCAAACAGTCACAGTTGCTTGCAGACACTTTGGAAGAGATGGGTGATGAGACATGGCTAAGTTAGTATCAAAGACATACGGCGAAGCCTTGTTTGAGGTTGCCGTGGAAGAGGGAACGATTGATTCCACTCTGGAGGAAGTGCAGATCGTGCTTGATGTGATCGAAGCGAATGAGCAGTACATCAAGCTGCTGACACATCCAAAGCTTCCGGTTGAGCAGAAAGTCTCACTGGTAGAGCAGGTGTTTGCTGGCAAAGCATCCGATACGCTGACAGGATTCATGGTCACTATCGTTGAAAAAGGACGTTTTTCGGAAATCGAAAAGATTTTGACGTATTTCATTGATAAGGTTCGTGAATACAAAAAGATCGGCGTAGCATATGTGATATCGGCTGTCGAACTGTCTAAGGATGAGAAGCAGGAGATCGTGCAGAAATTATTGAACACGACATCTTATGTGGAGTTCATCATGAACTATTCTGTGGATGCATCCCTGATCGGTGGCGTGGTGATCCGTATCGGAGACAGAGTGGTAGACAGCAGTATCAGATCAAAGCTGAATCGAATGGCAAAAGAGTTGTCGCAGGTTCAGTTGACGAATTAGAATAAACAGAAAGAAGGTGCGAGTGTATCATGAATTTGAGACCTGAGGAAATCAGCTCAGTCATTAAAGAGCAGATTAAAAACTACAGTACCAAATTTGAAGTAGCAGATATAGGTACTGTAATACAGGTTGCCGACGGAATTGCCCGTATTCATGGCTTAGAGAAAGCGATGCAGGGTGAACTGTTGGAATTTCCTAATGAGATATATGGCATGGTATTGAACTTGGAAGAAGATAACGTAGGTGCGGTTCTTTTGGGTGACCATAAAAACATCAATGAAGGCGACACCGTAAAGACGACAGGTCATGTTGTTGAGGTGCCGGTTGGAGATGCCATGCTCGGACGTGTAGTGAATGCGCTGGGACAGCCGATTGATGGCAAAGGACCGATCAAAACCGATAAGTCCAGGCAGATCGAGCGTGTGGCATCCGGTGTTATTGCACGTAAATCCGTAGACACACCGCTTCAGACAGGTATTAAGGCGATTGATTCCATGGTACCGATCGGAAGAGGACAGCGTGAGTTGATCATTGGTGACCGCCAGACCGGTAAAACCGCGATCGCGATCGACACGATCATTAATCAGAAAGGACAGGGCGTAAAATGTATTTACGTAGCGATCGGACAGAAAGCGTCAACGATTGCCAACCTTGTGAAAAAATTAGAAGAATATGGAGCGATGGATTATACCACGATCGTTGCAGCAACAGCGAGTGAGTTAGCACCGCTTCAGTATATTGCACCATATTCCGGATGTGCAATTGGTGAGGAATGGATGGAGAACGGCGAAGATGTATTGGTTGTGTATGATGACTTAACCAAACATGCTGCGGCATATCGTACACTTTCCTTGCTGCTTAAGCGTCCGCCAGGACGTGAGGCATTCCCTGGAGATGTATTCTATCTGCATTCCAGATTGTTGGAGCGTGCAGCGAGATTGTCAGATAAGCTGGGCGGTGGTTCATTGACGGCATTGCCGATCATTGAGACGCAGGCAGGCGATGTATCCGCTTATATTCCAACAAATGTTATTTCTATCACAGATGGACAGATCTATTTGGAAACAGAGATGTTTAATGCTGGTTTCCGACCTGCAGTCAATGCCGGCTTGTCAGTATCTCGTGTAGGAGGTTCTGCACAGATCAAAGCGATGAAGAAGATTTCCGGACCAATCCGTATCGAGCTTGCGCAGTATCGTGAGCTGGCGGCATTTTCACAGTTTAGTTCGGATCTCGATCCTGAGACGAAGGAGCAGTTGGCACAGGGCGAGCGTATTCGTGAGATCCTGAAACAGGATCAGTACAAGCCGATGCCGGTTGAAAATCAGGTTATCATTATCTATGCGGCGACCAAGAAGTACTTGATCGATGTAGAAGTAGATGACATTATGGACTTTGAAAAAGGATTGTTTGAGTATATCGATACGAAATGTCCGGAAGTTCCTGCTTCTATTCGCGAGGACAAAGAGATCAAGGAAGACACAGAGAAGAAACTGATCCAGGCAATCGAGGAGTTTAAAGCAGAGTTTGAAAAATAGTTTCGAGGGGAGGTAAGAGACAATGGCGTCAATGAGAGATATCAAACGGCGTAAAGAAAGTGTCCAAAGTACCGGACAGATTACCAAAGCGATGAAACTTGTTTCCTCTGTCAAGCTGCAGAAAGCAAAAGTCGGTGCAGAAGTATCAAAACCTTATTTTGATGCGATGTATGAGGCTGTGGCAGCGATGATCGCCAAGTCCGGGGAAATGTCCCATCCGTTTTTGCAAAAAAGCCGGTCTGACAAAAAAGCAGTGATCCTGATCACATCGAACCGCGGATTGGCAGGTGGTTACAACTCGAATGCAGTGAAACTGTTGACGAAAGACGAACGTTTTACTACGGAAAACACAGTGGTCTATGCAGTTGGTACAAAGGGTCGTGACAGCGTGGAGCGTGAGGGTTACACCATAGCCGGAGATTATTCGGAGGCGATCAACGAACCATTATATGCAGATGCATCGGAGATTGGCAAAGAAGTTTTGAGCAAGTTTACGATGGGGGAGATCGGAGAGATTTATCTGATCTATACGATCTTTAAGAACACGATGGTACAGATCCCTACGATGATGAAACTGCTTCCGATCGACGCATCCGATATTACAGCAGATGCGGAGGACGTAGAAGAGAACCCGATCGATCGCATCACGTTGATGAATTATGAGCCGGCACCGGAAGAAGCATTAAATGCGATTATTCCAAAGTACGTGAACAGCCTGATCTTTGGCGGACTTGTGGAGTCACATGCCAGTGAAAACGGTGCACGTATGCAGGCAATGGATTCGGCAACGAGTAATGCGGAAGAGATGATCAGTGACTTGTCGCTAAAATATAATAGAGCCCGTCAGGCATCTATTACACAGGAATTGACGGAGATTATCGCAGGAGCATCCGCGATTTCATAGCAAATAAAAAGGAGAAAATAAATGGCAGAATTAAATGTTGGTAAGCTGACGCAGATCGTCAGTGCCGTTATCGATATTAAATTCCCAGAGGGCAAACTGCCGGAGATCAACGAGGCAATTAATGTTCCGTTGAAAGATGGTGGAAAGCTCGTAGTGGAAGTGGCACAGCATTTGGGTGATGACACAGTTCGTTGTATTGCCATGGGCCCAACCGACGGTTTGGTTCGCGGTATGGAAGCACATGCAACGGGCGCACCGATTTCTGTACCGGTAGGCGAAGCTACATTGGGACGTATCTTTAATGTGTTAGGTGAGCCAATTGATGAAAAACCGGCACCGGAAGGGGTGAGATATGACCCGATCCACAGAAAAGCGCCGGCATTCGATGAGCAGTCGACAGAAACAGAGATTTTGGAAACCGGAATCAAGGTCGTTGATCTGCTTTGCCCTTACCAGAAAGGTGGTAAGATTGGTTTGTTCGGTGGCGCCGGAGTAGGTAAAACCGTATTGATCCAGGAGTTGATCACAAATATCGCGCAGGAGCACGGTGGATATTCCGTATTTACCGGTGTAGGTGAGCGTACTCGTGAAGGAAATGACTTGTATTATGAAATGATCGAGTCAGGTGTTATTGATAAAACGACGATGGTATTCGGTCAGATGAACGAGCCACCTGGAGCGCGTATGCGAGTAGGTCTTACAGGACTTACCATGGCAGAGAATTTCCGTGATCGTTCCGGAAAAGATGTCTTATTGTTTATTGATAATATTTTCCGTTTCACACAGGCTGGATCAGAGGTATCTGCGTTGCTTGGACGTATGCCAAGTGCCGTAGGTTATCAGCCAACGCTGCAGACGGAGATGGGTGCATTGCAGGAGAGGATCACCTCAACGAAAACAGGATCTATCACATCAGTACAGGCGGTTTATGTGCCGGCGGACGATTTGACTGATCCGGCTCCGGCAAATACATTCGCACATTTGGACGCAACAACTGTACTTTCGCGTGCGATTTCCGAGCTTGGTATTTATCCGGCAGTAGATCCGTTGGAGTCGACATCACGTATCCTCGATCCGCATATTGTCGGTGAGGAACACTATAAAGTGGCTCGTGGCGTGCAGGAGATTTTGCAGAAATACAAGGAATTGCAGGATATTATCGCAATTCTTGGTATGGACGAGTTGTCAGAAGAAGACAAGATCGTTGTAAATAGAGCGCGTAAAGTGCAGCGTTTCCTGTCGCAGCCGTTCCATGTAGCAGAGCAATTTACAGGCCTGCCGGGACAGTACGTACCGGTTAGTGAGACGATTCGTGGATTCCAAGAGATTTTGGATGGTAAGCACGATGATATTCCGGAGAGCTATTTCTTGAATGCCGGAAATATTGACGAGGTAGTGGCCAGAATGGCTTCCAAATAAGAAAGGAGGGTCATATGGCAGACAAAACATTTACTTTGCAGATCATATCTCCGACCCGAATCTTTTTTGACGAGGAAGTGGACATGGTTGAAATGCGGACAACAGAAGGTGAGATCGGTGTGCTGGCGGGACATATCCCACTTACGGCAATTGTTGAACCGGGTGTTGTCAAGATCCATCAGGAAGGCAAAGTACGTGAGGCGGCTTTGCTGGATGGATTTGTGGAAATTCGCGGCAATAAGGTTACAGTGCTTGCGGAAGCCTGCGAGTGGCCGGATGAGATCGATGTGCACCGAGCAGAAGAGGCAAAGCTCCGTGCAGAACGTCGTATCGGAAGCGGTGAGAAACAGGTAGACATGGTACGCGCAGAATTAGCACTCAAAAAGGCACTGACGAGAATTAATCTTGTCAGCACGCTAGATAAATAATGCAGTGCGATGCAATGCTCGTGCCTGAACAATGCATAGTGAACGCAGAGTAGGTTAATACGATAAGCAGTTTTGGTATTCTCATTCGAGAATATCAAAACTGTTTTTTGCATTATAGGAAACTTTCCATACCGGAAGTTTGAGTTGCTTATCAAGGGGGTCCCAAAAGTGGCAGAAATGTGTCAGATGTAAATTCGTACAAACCGCATAAATACTGTACGAAAACGGTTGAGAAATAGAGAAGAATATCATATAATAAAAGGTAACATAGAAATGAAAATTAATGTCGTACAATCGGCATGGAAAAGAGGAGCGTATGAAAAAAAGAAGACAGCCATGGGCGCGTGCATTAGCATTAGCACTAGCTGCCGCAATGATAATGCCACAGAGCATGGATGCTGCGGCTGCTGCCAAGAAGAAGGTGAAGCTAAACAAAACGAAAGTTGTTTTAAAAGTTGGTAAAAAGACTACGTTAAAGCTAAAGAACAACAAGAAAAAAGTAAAATGGTCCAGCAATAAAAAGAGGGTAGCGACCGTTACGAAAAAAGGTGTTGTCAAGGCAAAGAAAAAGGGAACGGCTAAGATCACTGCTAAAGTTGGCAAGAAAAAATATGTCTGCAAAGTAACGGTAAAAGCAGCTGCCACTAAAAAAAGCAATAAAAATACAAACCGTAAGAATAACAGTTCGAAAACGAATGGCGGTACACAGAAGGTGACCGGTACACCAGGTAAGAATGTAGCACTAAATGGGGATATCTTTCAGATTGGAGGACGCAATCTGACACTTGGTATGACATTGGCACAGGTGCACACGGTATTGGGTTCACTTTCGACGGATATATTGCGTTCGGAAAAATCTCCACAGGGATTTGATGTCCTTGCATTCCGACCAAACGGTAACAACTCCAGCGTTTCGCGCGATGACAAATTTAGTACATATATTTTGCTGTATCTGAAAAGCGGCAAGGTCGTAGGTATTTGTGGTATCAGTAAATCAATGGCATATGGTTCTTTAGTAAAAGCAGGAACCGGTGCAGCTGCTTTAGAATCGTCAAGTGCTTGGTCATCGGTAGACTGGTATGAAACAAGAGGAGATGTAGTTGGAGCAGGAGCCTATTCCACAGAGACTTCCAATGCGAATGTGCTGGCGTTTGTAGATTATTATGGAACCCAGACGACTTACTGTATACAGGCGTTTGATAAAGCCTATTCTATTGATGGAATGACCAATCTTTCCAGTCAGGATGCGTCATGTACGTACAGCGATGCAGTGGTAAAGGCGATGGCAACAGAGAGTGGCGAGCTGATCAATGCATATCTCACTTTTTATGGAATGCGTTCCCTTGCAATCAATTCAAAATTAAGTGGTGTGGCACAAAGCTACAGCAACACGATGGCAAAAGCCGGTGCAACAGATGCGACAGACATGACCAGAAGCAGTTCTGAGATTAAATCGGCGATCGTCGGCGCAGGTTTACAGTGCGGACAGTGGGGTGAGCGAATTATGGCCAACAATATGGATGCCATTGGTTTTGCAAATTCTGCTGTGCAGAGTCAGGCGGCAAGAGCGCAGCTTTGCGATGAAGAGGGACTTGGCGTTATGGGGCTTGGAAGTGCAGCATATTTTGAAAATGGTGACGATGTGTTTTACACATATTTGGTCATTGACTTGGTAGATTATGTGAGAGTGGCATTTTAGAGTAGCTGGGATGAAATCCGTGATTTTAATGTTGTGCCTGTGGCGAATGCAAAAACTGACAAGCCAACGGGCAGAGAAAGGAATGTGGAAATAGCATGAAAAAAGAGAGAAGGAAATGGATGAGCCTTGTGCTTGCCGGAGCGTTAGTGATCACATCGGTGTTTGTACCGGGGCAGCAGACTGATGCCAAGGCAAAGGTCAAGCTAAACAAGAAAAAGCTTGTATTGACTGTTGGTAAAAAGGCTAAATTGAAGGTGAAAGGGACCAAAAAGAAAGTAAAGTGGTCTTCTTCGAAGAAAAAAATTGCGACAGTAACTAAGAAGGGTGTTGTCAAAGCGAAGAAAAAAGGAACGGCTAAAATTGTTGCTAAAATCGGCAAAAAGAAGTATACCTGTAAAGTTGTTGTCAAGGCAAAGAAAAAGGCGAAAGTTACGTCTAAGCCAAAAGCTGTGGCAAAAGTAACTGCTAAGCCGGGAACTATACCAAGCAAGAATCCACAGGTGTCCGATAATCCTTCGCAGACAACGCAACCTTCAGAAGAGGGAGACCCAACGACAGCGAAGATTATTTTGAATGATAATGTCGCAACGACGTGGAATGCATACCACAGACCGTTGAAGGATGTAACAGTAACCGAAGCGGCAACGATCCGAATTGGTTACACAGATATTTTTGACGGCTCTTTATATTATACGAATACTTACGGTAGAGAGATGTCTTTGGATGAACTGAAAAGTCACGAAGGAGAAGAGTTTGGACAAGGTTTTTGGAAAAATCATCCTAGAAATGATCAGTCTTTTACTTTGCAGACAGGTACGGTAAATACGATTTATGTGCGTTTGGTTGATAATATGACAGAAACCGTATATTATTTGAATTCGGATAAGATCATAGTACAGGGAGCGGCACAGAAGACACCGGAGCCATCTGCAAGTACAGCACCAAGTGCGACACCAACGAATGCGCCAACCGGTACCCCAACGTCAGCACCAAGCAAAACGCCGTCAGTGACGCCAACAGCAGCACCAAGCAAAACGCCATCAGTGACGCCAACAGCAGCACCAAGTTCATCAGGACTGACGGTAGGAAACAGACAGCTTTCGGTTGGAATGACAAAGACAGCGTTTAATAATGCACTGGCAAGAAAGTCGACTGACGTGAAACGTGAAGAAAAATCTCCACAGGGATTTGATGTGATTGCATTTCGTGAGAATGGCAATAATTCCAGCCTGAGCGGCAACCAATATGATCAGAAATATAGCACTTATATTTTGGCGTATTTGTCAAATGATGAAGTGATCGGAATTACAGCAATTGCGCCGGGAATGTCTTATGCAGGGGAGGTATCTTATGGAACGCCGGCGAGTACATTAGCATCGAATGGCTGGACCAGCGTTGACTGGTATTTGGCAGGCAGTGCAGCCGGTGCATATACAAAGACGATCAAGGGAACGGAAGTTATCGCATTTGTGGATGCACTCGGAAGCAACCAGGTATATTGTATTCAGGCATTTAGCGACAGCTTTTTGGTGGATGATATGACAAATGTCAGTCAAACGACATTGCAGTTAAATTATCCGGCAGAGGTGCAGACCGCAATGGCAACCGAAAGCGGAGAACTTTTGAATGCATATTTGGTAAATCAGGGACAAAGCGCATTCCGTATTAATACGAAGCTTAGCGCAGCAGCCAAATCTTATAGCAGCGAGATTGTTTCAGCAGGAATTATTGATGCAAGTGATGCATCAAGATCCAGTAGTGATATTAGATCGTCGATCCGTGCCGCGGGGATAGCACCTGGCGCATGGGGAGAGCGTGTTTTGATCGGCAACATGGATGCTATCGGATTTGCTAACAGTATGATCGAGAGCAGTGGTGCCAGAGCATTATTATGGAGTGGAGATTACGCTGTTATGGGCCTGGGCGCCGGTGCATATAATGACGGAACAGTGTATTATCCAAACCTTGTTATTGATCTTATCGATAAGGTAAAATTGATTTAAGTAAAAGAGGATGACATCATGGGTAAAGAAGTAAAAACCAATGCGATGAGAATGTTGGATCGGCAAAAGATTCCGTATGAGTTGATGAATTATGAATGTGAAGAATTTGTTGACGGAATGGATGTCGCTGACAAACTTGGGCAGGATTACGAAATGACATTTAAGACTTTAGTTACATTGGGCAAGAGCGGCAACTATTATGTATATGCAATACCGGTGCATCGTGAGCTTGATATGAAAAAGGCGGCACGTGCAGTTGGTGAAAAGCATGTGGAAATGGTGCCGGTCAAAGAGATCAACAAAGTGACCGGTTATATTCGCGGAGGATGTACTCCGATCGGTATGAAAAAGCAGTATACAACAGTGATTCATGAGAGTGCAAAACAGCAGGACAAGATTGCTGTGAGCGGAGGAAGAAGAGGCGTACAGATCCTTCTGCAGCCGGAGGATTTAGCGAAGGCATCCGGGGCGACTTTTGCGGATATTATTAAAGAAGAGTGAGGTATTAAATGTAACTGTTGAAAGATAGTTGGAGGAAGGAGAAAGAAGTGAAAAAGAAATTGTGCACAAGAGCTTGGTGCGGCGTGCTGGCGGCGGCATTAGTGGTAACTTCCACATCATCGGTTATGCTCGCCGAGGCAGCAAAGGCGCCAAAGCTCAACAAAAAAACGATAACTTTGCGCGCTGGGGCCAAAAAACAGCTCAAAGTGAAAAATTTAAAGAAAAAGCAGAAGGTAAAGTGGAAATCCAGTAAGAAAAAAATAGCGACAGTCAGTAAAAAAGGACTGGTAAGGGCGAAAAAGATAGGAATAACAAAAATTGTTGCAAAAGTAGGCAAAAAGAAATTGGTTTGTCACGTTCGAGTATTGCCGAAAAAGATAGTTATTAGGAGACCAAAACCAATGCCTGTTGCCACTCCGGTGCGGGTAGTGACACCGAAGCCAACCGCAATGGTACAACCATCAGAGACAACCAATGTTAGACCGACTATGGATGTGACGGCAAAACCGACTATAGCTCCAACGGTGAAACCAACGATGGTGCCGACAGTGAAACCAACGACAGCGCCGACCGCAACGCCAACGGCGAGTCCAAGCAGCGCACCGACAGCACCTGCACGGACAACAACTCCGAGCCCGAGTGCCGTACCAATAGTGAAGCCAACAGCGAGTCCAAGTACTGCACCGACAACCAAACCGACAGCAACATCAACGCAGACGGCGAAGCCAAGTGCAGGTCCGACCGCAACGCCAACGAAAATGCCAAGTGCAGCGCCGCTGCCGACACCTGCACGGACAACAACTCCGAGCCCGAGTGCCGCACCAATAGTGAAGCCAACAGCGAGTCCAAGCACTGCACCGACAACAAAACCGACAGCAACACCAACGCAGACAGCGAAGCCAAGTGCCACACCGACAGCAACGCCAACGGCAACACCAACGCAGACAGCGAAGCCAAGTGCCACACCGACCGCGACACCAACGCAGACGGCGAAGCCAAGTGCAAGTCCGACGGTGACACCGGCACCAACACCAAGTGCAGCACCGCAACCAAGTGCCACACCGACAGCAACGCCAACGCCAACACCAACGCAGACGGCGAAGCCAAGTGCAAGTCCGACAGTGACACCGGCACCAACACCAAGTGCAGCACCGCAACCAAGTGCCACATCGACAGCAACGCCAACGGTAAAACCAACAGCAAAACCGACCGCGACACCAACGGTAAAACCGACCGCGACACCAACGGTAAAACCAACCGCGACACCAACAGTAAAACCGACAGCGACACCATCCGGGAATGCAGGACAAAATGTTAACCTGAATGGAAAAAAAGCGTTTACGATTGCTGGTTACCAACTTGCTTTGGGATTGACCAGAGATGAAGTAAACACGGTACTTGGATCATTAAAAACAGATGTTAAACGTACCGCAAAATCGCCACAGGGCTTTGATGTCATTGCATTCCGTGCTGGTGGTAATGATACTGATAAGAGTTTTGATGAAAAACACAGCACATATATTTTGATCTACCTGAAAGATGATATTGTAGTTGGTATTAGCGGTAATGCGTCATCAATGAATTTTGATGGAACAGTGTCATATGGAACATCTGCAGCTACGTTGGTTTCTAATGGATGGGTTGATGTAGACTGGTACAAAACAACAGCCGGTGATGCGGCAGCATACAGTAAGGATGTCGACAATGCAACGATCATTGCATTTGCGGACGCTTATGGAGATGACAAGGTATACAGCATTCAGATCTTCAACAATGCATATTCGATCGCAGATATGACGCAGTGTACAGAGACAACGCTGCCAATGAATTATTCTGCGGATGTGTTGACAGAAATGGAAACAGAGACCTTCGAAATTTTAAATGCATATTTGGTCAACACCGGAGTACGTGATGCGGATGTCAAAGCGATACGCAAAAACACAAAGGTTTCCAATGTGGCACGTGCGTATAGCAAAAAGATTGCAGATGGTGGGCAGACTGATGCGGCCGATGTCGAAAGAGATTCAGCACAGATTAAGACAGCATTGAAGAACGCAGGAATATCATTCGATAAATGGGGCGAGCGCATTTTGATTGGCAATATGGATGCCATTGGATTCGCGAATAGCGTTATCGAAAGCAACGATGCACGTAACACGCTGATCAGTGCAAATTACGCAATCTGTGGTATCGGAGCAAGCGTCTACACAGAGAGTGCAGGTAAGGCTGTTTACTATCCAAATATGGTAATTGACTTTATTGACAAGATATCCACTTTGTAATCTGCTTTCGAATCAAAAGAGGCTATGATCTGTCAGTGACTATTTGTCAAAAAACTGCAGAAAAATACGGAAATAATATGTAAAAAAAGGCAATAAAATGTAAAATTTTATTGCCTTTTTTGATAAAATATGTTATTATAAGTTTACGAAAATGTTTTAGTAAGAATAAAAATGCGATTGAGCAATTATCGCAGATTATTCATTGAACTACATTGGAAATGACTACAGAAGACATTTTCAAAATCGGTCCATATGCAGGAGGCAGACAAAAAAGGTGAGGGCTGTCGCTGCGTATGCCCGGTATATATGAGCGCATGTATATAAGGTGGTAGGAGTACATAAGTATTAACACAACGGATAATCTATATTATTCGTTGTACTGGGTGGGAGCAGATTGAAACATACAGTGCGTGAAGAGAAGCAATCCGAAAGGGTTGCTTTTTTCATTATATCGGGTAGTGACAATTCCCTGCCAAATCCACAAAGTCGAATCAAGCTCTGTAAGGAGTAATAAAGTTCTGCAACGTCAACTCAGGCTCTGTAAGGAGTAATAAAGTCCTGCAACGTCAAATAAAGCTATCCAAAGCTGAATAAAGTTCTGTAAGGAGTTTTCCACGCAAGACATCAGGAGCTCTTTTGACACCTTGGAAATATAATGGTAATATGTCAATGCAAAATTATCTGTTCAAACGACAGAAGTTTGAGTTAAGTAGTGAGGATCCGAGGTAAGAGTAAATGGAGGACAAGCATGATTAATATAGGAAAAAAATGTTTAGCTGCGTTATTGGCGGCATCCATGGTATTTGGAGTAACCGGCTGTGGCAGGCAGAAAAAAGCGAAGAAACCATATGTGCAGTCAACAGCAGAAGTTAAGAACGGTACTGCTAAGGCAGAAGGAAAAGGTAAGCAGCAGTCAGAGGTTCCGCTGATCATTGGCTGTGGCAGACTTGATAAAAATTTCAATCCGTTTTTGGCGCAGGCTGCGTCTGATGAACAGGTCATGAATTTGACGCAGACCAAACTGTTTGACACGGATCGCGCCGGTCGGCTGGTGGAAAAGGGGATTGATGGAGAGCTTCGTGAATACAACGATGAGAACTATACGTATTATGGAATTGCGGATATTAAAAAGGCACGACGTACCAAAGCGAACTATACGGTATATCGTATTACGATCCGAGATGATCTTCTGTTTAGTGACGGCCAGCCGATCACTATTGACGATGTGATTTTTTCGCTTTATGCATTTTGTGACAATGATTATGACGGCAATGTGCAGCTAAAAAGCAGTAATATCCGTGGGCTGCTGAATTATCAGGCAAATAATGCTCAGGCAGAATCGTATACGGACAAGCAGGTGAAAAAGTATATTCGTAAGAAGCCGGCAGCACTGCAGAAATGGATGCAGAAGCATAGCAGCGATGAGAGCGGGTATGAAAGTGCGCTCGAAAGGCAGGCGCGTTATTTGATGGCGAAGCAGGCAAAGAAAAAAACGAGGGTAAACAGTATCGAAGGAATCAAACGCCTTAATGATTACGAATTGCGTATTTATACAACAGGCTATGACAGCAGATTTGAGGAAAAGCTGCAGATTCCGATCTGCCCGCTGCATTATTATGGAGATACAACAAAATATAGTTATAACGCAAATAAGTTTGGATTTAAGAGAGGAGATCTCTCTGCAATTCGCGCTAATAAGAGTTCACCGGTTGGAGCCGGAGCGTATCGATTTGTGAAATATGACAGTGGAATTGCATATTTCATGGCGAATGAGCTGTATTATCAAGGCTGCCCAAAAATCACGTACGTGCAGCTAAAGGATCTCACAAAACTGTTTAAGGATGAGGATCTGACCGGAGCGAAAATTGCCGATGAGATGAAAGGACAAACAGTAGATGTGGCATCTTTGGCTTTGACTCAGTCTGACCTTGAGGCAATTGGTGAAATCAACGGAAATGGGAAAATGTCCGGCAATGAGATCAACACCTGTCAAAGTGCCAATGCATCATATGCATATTGGGGTCTCAATCCATACCGGGTATGCATAAATAATGAGCCGTTTAGTGAGCAATCAGCGGCTTTACGGCATGCGATCGCCATGGTAGTTAGCGCATGTCGGGGAGTGCAGATGGAAACAGAAGGTGCAAAACTTACCAGTGTAAATGCACAGGCGGCAAAGGATTCGTGGTTGTCTCCGGAGCAGCCAAATAAGGATAAACTTTGCTATGCAGAGACGCCGGATGGCAAAGAACAGATCTATAAGACAGATGATGCGGTTGATCAAAAGCGGGAAGAGGCACAGCAGACTGCACTTAAATGGTTGGAAAAAGCGGGATATACAGTAGAAGATGGCAAAGTAACTGCAGCTCCTGCGGGTGCAAAGACGTTGTTTTCAATGGAATTAGCCGGTGGAACGGATACAGTCGGATATCAGCTGGCCACGGCGGTTGCGAGTGATCTGCAAGGGATTGGCATTACAATACAAATTCATACTACAACAGTAGATAAACTGAATAAGAAAGTCGCAAATCTTCGCCGCGGAAATGTATTTGCCAAGAAATCCTCAATAGCATTGTGGTACGCCGAGGAAGAGATGGGCAGCAATCCGGATCTTGCAGAGAGATTTGCATTCTTGGAAAATGCAGAGCTGATGAAAGCGATCAACAAGTCCGATCAAACCATAAACAAGGAAAAGCAGAAAAAATGGACACAAAAAGCGTTTGACGAGATTTATGCAATGACAGTGGAAGTGCCTGTTCACCAAAAGAGTACGACAATGTTATATAGCAGCAGCCGTATCCGTTCGAAGACTATGACAAAAAATACGACAATGTTCTATAGCTGGATGCGAGAAATTCAAAATATAGATATGCAGGCAGAAAATTAGGATTTTGTGATGGGAATGTGCCGGATGCCGGTTAAAAGATGATGGTGGTTGTCGATCTTGTCCGATGCCGGTTAAAAGATCATAGTGCTTGTCGATGTGACTATAAGGAGGGAATGGATGGATTTAAAAGTAGGCGATGTTATTAAAATGAAGAAATCACATCCGTGCGGAACAAATGCGTGGGAGCTTAGACGTGTAGGGATGGATATCCGCATTCGCTGTACCGGATGCGGCCACCAGGTAATGCTTCCGCGGAAGCAGGTAGAAAAGGCGTTCCGAGGATTCGTGTCCCGGAGTGGCCAATAAGCAGAAAAAAAGTTGTTGCAGAGGTTGTAAAGTTCTGCTATAATAGAAAAATGTGACATGTTAATTTTTCCTTGTTCTTTCCAATGGGGCATGTGTTTTGAAAGACACCGATTCCGAAAGTCACAGAGTCGCAGCCGGGAAAGAGCCAGAGACCAAAAGGAGGTACAGACGACTATGAACAAATATGAGTTAGCGTTAGTTGTCGATGCTAAGATCGAGGAAGATGCAAGAGTAGCAACTGTCGAGAAGGCAAAGGATTATGTAACTAAATTCGGCGGTACTATCACAGAGGTTGAAGAGTGGGGCAAGAAGAAACTTGCTTACGAGATTCAGCACATGAAAGAGGGCTACTACTATTTCATCAAGTTTGATGGTGAGGCAACTGTTCCGGGCGAGTTGGAGCAGGTTGTTCGAATCATGGACAATGTTCTGAGATACTTATGCGTTAGACAGGAAGCATAAGAAAGGAAGGTGTTTCCTTCATGAATAAGGTTATTTTATGTGGTAGATTGACCAGAGATCCTGAAGTTCGTTATTCTTCAGGAGAGAATCAGACAGCGGTTGCAAGATATACACTTGCGGTAGACCGTCGTTTTAAACGCCAGGGAGATGAGCAGACTGCAGATTTCATTAACTGTGTGGTTTTTGGCAGAGGGGCCGAGTTTGCAGAGAATTATCTTCATCAGGGCACTAAGATCATAGCTGAGGGTCGCATTCAGACAGGAAGCTATACCAACAAAGATGGACAACGTGTCTATACTACAGATGTTGTAGTGGAAAATCAGGAATTTGCGGAGAGCAAAGCAGCATCTGCAAATAATGCCGGCGGTTATCAGCAGGCAGCACCATCCAGACCAGAGCCGACACAGGCTGCAGGCGACGGATTTATGAATATTCCGGATGCCATTGAAGAGGAATTACCATTCAAGGTGTGATGGACTGATAGACACAAATTATTAAGGAGGTTTCGTAATGGCATACAATAAAGGCGATAACAATGCTTCAAGAAGAAGACCAATGCGTAGAAGAAAAAAAGTTTGTGCTTTCTGTGCAGACAAAGAGCATGATTATATCGACTACAAGGATGTAAATAAGTTAAAGAGATATGTCTCCGAGAGAGGCAAGATTCTTCCAAGAAGAATTACAGGTAACTGTGCAAAGCATCAGCGTGCGTTAACAGTTGCTGTTAAGCGTGCACGTCACGTAGCAATTATGCCTTATACAACTGATTAATTTTGGTTAGTTTATAGGAGCGATCATTATGAGCTTCTGCGATATGCAGAAGCTCTTTTTTTCTGATATTTTGACCGCAATATCTATGAGCGGTGTGCCGCATCTCTTGCACGATAGTTGGAAGTATGCTAAGATAAAATATACGCAAATATGTATGTTTAGGGACATTATGAAGATGTGTACTAATGATAATATACGACTTGCAATTTAAAGGAGCAGCCGCAAATGAACCAAAAGACGAATAATAGAATGCAGATGTTGACTGCGATGGCAATTTTTATTGCAGCAGTATTTATCTGGGGGATTGTCCAGTGGCAAGCAACAGGTGTAAAAGAGCCAACTGTACAGAAAGCACTGGCAACACAGAAAAAAGTGAATAACGTGTCCGATAAAAAGGTGAATATAGAGGCGTTAACAAAGATACTGCTTCAGGACATAAAATACGAAACGAAGCTTAATTTAATGGATGATAGCGTTGTGGAGGGAATCGTATCGTTGCAGAAAGATTCCAAAGCAGCTTTATATATGGGAGAAGGAACATATTCCGATGAAGTGCTGGTGGTCACCGCTTCCTCAGAAGAGAAAGCTAAGAAAGATCAGGGAGCAGTAGAACAACATCTCAAAGAGATGAAGCATTCCTTTGAAGACTATATTCCGAAACAGGCAGATAAGATTGAAAATGCGGTTATCATACGATGCGGAAAGTATGTTATTGCTTGCGTTACAGATGACTATGAGACCGCCCAAAATAAGATCGTGGATGCATTCGAGGCGGATAAATAGTATATACGGAAGAGGTTAGGTATGGGAAGGTTTAGGCAAGGGAAGATAATTGGTTTGGCGGTGGCAGTATGCTTGATTGTTATTTGCGGAGTCCTGTTATGGCGGGCAAAGCCTCACAAGACAGAAGAAACTCTGGTTATTTCTCATGCACTTAAGGAAGATAAAGGTTCTAATACAACACATAAAAAACAGGCTGAGAAGAACAGACAGACTCCGACAGCGATGCCGACAGCAACGCCGACAGCAACACCACAGGGTGGATATGCAGAAATTACGTCACATGACAAAATGAAGATATATGAGGACACGGCAACTGTTGTGATCGGAGATACCGGCTATGAACTTTATAACTATGTGCCATCCATTGCGTCTTCTTATGCAAAAGCAATTAATAAAGCGGCCAAACTGTATGGTCCTTCTGCAACAATTTATGACATCATTGTCCCAACGAGTGTAGGGATCACCATGCCGGACAATAAATTAGCACATGTTAATTCAACGCCGCAGGACAAGGCGATCAAGAAAATCTTTGCAAAGCTGGAAAAACCCGTGCAGACAATATCGTTGTATGATGCATTGATGCAGCACCGACAGGAGTATGTTTATTATCGCACAGATCATCACTGGACGTCCAAAGGGGCGTATTATGGATATGTGGGAATTTGCGAGAAGCTCGGCATTTCACCACATGCGTTATCAGAATATAAAAAGAAGAAATTTGGAAGTTTTATTGGTACATATTATGGTGACACCAATGGCGATAAAAATTTTCGCAAAGATGAGCTGGCAGCTTATTACCCGGTGAGCGATAAGATCAGCATGAAATATCAGAACGAATCCGGCAAAATAGTGAATGGACATGTTATTGTGGACTCGTCGAAATATGGAATCAGCAACAAATATTTGGCATTTTTGGAGGGAGATAATGCGTACACGGTGATTACCAATAAGAACATCAAGGATTCTTCCAGTTGTGTTGTGGTGAAAGAATCGTTTGGAAATGCACTTGTACCATATTTGACCGATCATTTTTCCAAAATATATGTCATTGACTATCGTTATTGGAATGGGAAGTTATCACATTTGGTAAAAGACAAAAAGATACAGAAAATCTTTTTTATCAACAACATTTCCATGACGCGCAATTCGTATCTGGTTGGTAAACTTAATCAACAGATTCGCTGATCTTTGTATGGTAACAAGGCAGAAGAGAGGATAACTATGGTATTTAGCAGTGTTGTGTTTTTGTTTTTATTTTTGCCGGCAGTGATCGCATTGTATATTATTTGTCCGGTAAAATTGCGTAATGGACTGCTATTTGCAGTTAGCTTGTTCTTTTATGCATGGGGCGAGCCGGTATATATATGGATCATGTTATTTTCTACGGTATTTGATTATACCAATGGTTTATTGTTGGAATATTTTTTGGCGAATAAAGAGCGTTTTGTCAATTATCAAAAATATAGAAAGATTGTATTGACCGTATCTGTTGTAGGGAATCTTGGGATTCTCTGCTTTTTTAAGTACACGGAATTTTTGTTGACTTCATTGAGGGATCTGACGGGGACAGACATACATATATGGAAGCTTGCACTGCCAATTGGAATATCGTTTTACACATTTCAAACTATGTCTTACACAATTGACGTGTATCGGCAGAAAGTGAAAGCGCAGCATAACCTGATCGCATTTGGAATGTATGTCAGTATGTTTCCGCAGTTGATCGCAGGGCCGATCGTGCGGTATGCATCGGTGGAGCAGCAGATGAACGATCGTGTACTGGTTCCGGCCAAAATGGCAGCAGGTTTGCAGCGTTTTATTATCGGACTTGGCAAAAAGGTTTTGCTTGCAAATCAGATCGGTGCATTGTGGACAGAAATATCGACGCAGAAGACCGGGACGGTATTAGGAGCATGGCTTGGGGCCATTGCGTTTATGTTTCAAATATATTTTGATTTTTCGGGTTATTCGGATATGGCAATTGGACTGGGGCATATTTTCGGATTTACATTTCCGGAAAACTTCAAATATCCGTATATTTCAAAAAGTATTACGGAGTTTTGGCGTCGCTGGCATATAACGCTTAGCACATGGTTCCGTGAATATTTGTATATTCCGCTAGGGGGAAATCGACGGGGAAGAACCAGACAGATATGGAATTTGTTTGTAGTTTGGAGCCTGACCGGACTTTGGCACGGGGCGTCTTGGAACTTTGTATTGTGGGGCATTTATTATTTTATTTTGCTTACCATAGAAAAAATATTTTTAGGAGAAAAATTGGAACAATTGCCGGGATGGCTGCAGCATGGTTATACCTGTTTGATCGTTTTATTTGGCTGGGTGATCTTTGCCAATGAGAATATTGCGGATCTGGGACGTTATTTTCTTACAATGTTTGGTGCGAACGGAGCATTGTACAACCAGACAGCTATATATCAATGGTATACCCACATCCCTCTTTTGATCGTATTGATCATTGGGTCAACAAAACTGCCTAAACAGCTGCTTCGTAAGGGCTGGACACGGCTGAAGCTTATAGATGCGATCTCATCCCATCAGGAACAGATACGATTTGTGGCGGCAAGTATATTTACGGTGTTGGTGTTGTATTGCAGTGTGGCATTTTTAGTAAGCGGATCGTATAATCCGTTTTTGTACTTCAGATTTTGAAAGCAGCATTGATCGCAGAGCAAAATCTCATGTTTTGTGAGCGGTGCTTTGCCGTGGAACGTCTGCGGAATGGAGGATTAGAATGAAACGTCACTGGTATATGATATATTTTGGGTTGATCATAGGAGGCCTGTTTACACTTGGCATAACCATGCTTATCAGACCGGCAAAACATTTTTCGGAAAACGAAAATCGTGTTCTGCAACAGATTCCCGCATTTTCACTTAATAGTTTCGTGCAGGGAGAATATCAGGAAAAATTAGAGAAAGGCGCAGATGATCAATTCCCGGGGAGAGATGGGCTTACGGCAACCGCATCTATATGCAAACGTATGATGGGGCAGAAGGATATTGGAGACACCTATTTGGGAAAGGATCATTATTATCTAGCCAAAAAGACCGAAGATTCTATAGATATGTTTCGTTATATGGAAAATCTGCGATATGTGGAATATGTGGGGAGTCAGAGAGCGTCAAAATCCACGCTGCTTCTTGTACCTGACGCCGGAACGATATTGGCAGACAAGTTGCCTGCACAGGCACCGTTTTATCAGGCTGCGGCGCTGTATCGTGCTGCCGGTTCGGTATGCAAGCAGACTACATTTGTAGACATTCGACAGGCAATGAATGAGCAGAAAAAGTCGGAACAATTGTATTACCGCACAGATCATCACTGGACCTTGGCAGGAGCTTATGTGGGCTATCAGCAGCTTTGTCAGCCGTTACACTTGACAAAACAGCCCTATGAGCATTTTAAGCCTAAGATGGTCAGCAAAAACTTTTTGGGAACATTACATTCCCGTGTGCTTGGTGCAGATGCCAAAGCGGATACGATCTATGCGGTGGATCATTTGCCGGAGATCTCTTCGGTGGTGTGCGATGGTAAGGAAAAGCACACGATCTATGATGTCAGCAAATGTAGTACAAAGGATAAATATGCGTACTTTTTTGGCGGAAATTATGGGGAAGTTACGATCAAGATGTCAGAACAAAATCACACAGGAAAGAATCTGATCGTGTTTAAGGATTCTTTTGCCAACTGTCTGGTGCCTTTTTTGCTAGAACAATATGATCAGGTAACTATGATTGATTTACGGTATTACCGAAAATCTGTAATAAACATTCTACAGCAGAAGAAAGATGTGGAAATCTTATTTTTGTATGAAATGAGCAATTTTGCAGAAGATAATAATATATGGAAACTTACAAAATAGAAGAGTTGGACGAAAATCATATGTATAAAGGGAATGATGTATTCACATAGGGATTTCATGGTTAATATACGATCGGGCGCTGCCTTTTTTTGGTAATCATGTAATATCATTTGACAAAATTTAATAATGTTGTTATAATTTGTAATGAAATGTAACATATTTGTAACAAATTACAGGTGAAAGGTATGGTAACTATCGTGATTAGAAAAAATTTAGTGAAGAAAGCAGCGGGGGTCAGTGTTGCTTGTGCACTTACTATAGGAATGAATGTTGTGATTGCAGGCCCGGAGGAGAGCGCCTTATTTCAGCAGATGGGGCTGATAAAAACAGCAGCAGGAGCTGAGGTTACGAATGCTACAGTTGCTCCGGCAATTGCACCGACACCAATCTCTATTAATAATCAGAAACGTGTAACATTAAATCAAGTTGTTTCGGATGAGTTCGTAGGACCGATGCTTCCAAGTGCAACGCCGACAACAACACCGGCACCAACGGCAAAGCCAACGGTAAAGCCTGTTGCCAAAAGATATCGCAGCCTGGTCTTATCCGTTGCTAAAGATTATGTTAATGTGCGTAAGAGCAGAAGTACAGACAGTAAGGTGATGGGGAAACTTCATCGTGGAAGTTCTGCAAAGATCTTAAAAGTAAAAGGTGACTGGGTTAAGATCCGTTCCGGTAAAGTAACCGGATATGTTAAGAAAGAGTACGTGGCTACAGGAGCTCGTGCAGAGAAATTGTCCACACGTTTTGGTAAGAATTACGCTGTTGTTAAAAAGGGAACAGATACCTTAAATGTGCGCGAAAAAAAGAATACAAAGTCCGATATCGTAACACAGATTACGGATGGAGATGATGCTATCGTGCAGAGTATCTCAAAGGACTGGGTAAAGATTAAGACAGACAGTGGAAAAGTTGGTTATGTGGCAAAAGAGTATGTGTCTACAACACTGAAATTTAAGCATGCAGTATCTGCAGCACAGAAGAAAGCTTCTGAGAGTGCAAAGTCAACATCTACGGCAAAGGAACCATCCGGCAAGAGCGGCAGCGCAGTTGTTAAGTATGCATTACAGTTTGTCGGCAATCCTTATGTTTGGGGTGGAACCAGTTTGACTGGTGGTGCAGACTGTTCCGGATTTACTATGAGAATTTATGAGAAGTTTGGATATAGCCTTCCACACAGCTCAGCAGCACAGGCCGGATATGGACGCAGCGTAAGTATGAGCAGCTTGCAGCCCGGAGATCTGTTGTTTTACAAACATGGCAGCAGCATTGGCCATGTGGCTATGTATATTGGTGGGGGACGTATTGTTCATGCAGCCGGCAAGAAATGGGGTATTGTGACAGCAAATGCATTTTATCGTACTCCATGCTGTGCCCGCAGAATCCTTGGTTGATCATATATAATGATCAAGATGTCAAAAGTTCAATTTCATCATATAATTAAAATACCGTAAAAACAAATTAAACAGCGCTTCCTCTATTAACTTCAGAGGAGGCGCTGTTTTGTTGTTCTTTATTATTGCAGGATAAGTGTTGGATCGTTATTTTGGAAAGCTTATCTTATGATGTTTGTAGTTAGAAATCAAAGAAGTTTTTGCCGAAACTTTCCTTGGTTCGCTTATGGCGTTTATGATACCGTACTCCTTTTTTGCGTTTTTTAGTATTTTCTTTTCGAGGAGTATGTTTCTCATAATGCTTGCTGTGGTTTCGACGTTCTGATCTTGGAACAAAATCGCCGCGGCTGCGGTTTTTTTTCTGCTTCGCATGATGCCGTCGACCGCCACGACTTTGGTAGCCACCGCTTCGTTTGCGTCCTCGGCGTCTGTGGCTTGGTGTCAGGTTGCGCAACAGGACCGCGATAATGATGATCAACAACAATGCGATGATGATAATGATCACACTTCCTAAAAGTTGATTGTGAAAAACGCTTCCGACCTTGCGGGACAACTGATTCGCAGCATCTGCAATATTGCGGAACAGTTTTTTTTGTATTTTATGCTTGGAGTTATTGGCTTCCATATTTGCAATCTTGGCGTTCACCAGATTTCGTGAAGCTTCATCTAAGTGTTTTGTCGAATCAGAGTTCGTATATATAATGTTAGAAGCTCCAACAGTTTTATTGCCATACGTATAAGTGATCTGGCCGATCACATTGTCACCATCATGAAGTTTTACCTTTTTATTGTAGGTGATCGATTGCTTTGCAGCAGAAAGTGATATTCCCTTTGGGAGAACAACACAGGCACCATCCGCCAGGCGAACCGGAGACTCGTCTGCATTAAAGTAACTGCCATAGTTGTTAAACAGATCGGCATTGATCTGCTCATTTTCCTGATTTACGGTGTATTTTTGATACTTTTCAAACCCATAATTCAACAATTTGGTCGTGTCCGTGTATTCGTTTGGCTCGCCCTGTTTTGGTCCGGCAGCTTTCATGATGACGCAGACAAGTTCCATTCCATTTTTTTCACCATAAGTGACCAAAGTGTTTTGAGCAACGTGGGTGTAACCGGTTTTACCGCCAATGGCATACTTGTATTCGTATTTAGGATACCGCCATCCATTGATCATCTGATGATGATTTTGCCATGTGCGTTCCTGTTTGTGCTTATTTGTTTTGGCACAGACATATCGTCTTGTACCACAGGCTTTGCGGAAGGCGGAAGATTTCATTGCCTGTCGGGCGATCACTGCCATATCATAAGCGGTTGTGTAGTGCTTCGGATCAGGCAAGCCATTTGGATTGTTAAAGTGTGTATCCTTTAATCCAAGATCTTTTACGCGTTTATTCATTAATCCGACAAAGTTATTGATACTGCCGGAAATGTGTTCGGCAACTGCCAGACATACCTCATTGGCAGATTCCAGCATGATCGCATTCAAGCATTGCTCTACTGATAACTTTTCGCCGGGCTCGGAAAAAATAGTGGAGCTGCCGGTTTCGATACCATATGCAGCAGTTGATGAGACTGTTACGGTTTCATTCATGGAAGTATTTTCTGCTAAGAGCATGGATGTCAGGATCTTAGTAATACTTGCCGGATAATGTTTTTTGTGAGAGTTTTTTTCATATAATATTGTGCCCGTTGACAATTCCATAACAATTGCCGAATCACTGGACAAAGAGTTCTTTTTTGGTCCGGATGGCCATTTGGTCTGTGTCGCCTGAGCCGTTGCAGCGTTGGCAGGGATGGTTAAGGTTGTGATTCCGGTACCGGTTAGCAGCATGACACCACAAAGCAGCAAAGCAACCGTTCGTTTTAACTTCAACGTTTTCCTCCGTTCTGCGCACCTCTTAAGATAAGCCACTGTAATAACAGCGGTGGAACAATATTTGCGCAAAGTACGCGGAGACGCAAATATCAAAAAAGCAAGAACTTCTTAAATTTGTATAAAGTGGTTTAAGAAACGTATCCGAATGTGCTATACTGTAACAAGCCACTTTATGCGAAAAGAAAAGCACTCCCAGTAGGAATCGAACCTACAACTGCCCCTTAGGAGGGGGCTGTTATATCCATTTAACTATGAGAGCACACAGCACTAATTTTAGCATAGTGCAGGGAGTGCGTCAAGAAATGCAAAGCAGATTGAGCAGTGCTACAATAGAAAGGACATGAGTGAACAGTATGGCAGAAGAGAACAACAATAAAGATAAAAATAATGAATACGAAGATATATGCTACGTATGCAGAAGACCGGAGAGTAAGGCCGGCAAAATGATGCGTTTGCCACAGGGAATCTGTATTTGTAATGATTGTATGCAGAAGACCTTTGACTCCATGACTGGACTTCCGAATATGGGAATGCCGTATATGGATATGTTTAATATGGCACAGCCGCCACAGTATGAGGATATTCCGGAACGTCAAAAGCTCAAAAAGAAGAAACCCAAAGAGAAGAAAAAAGCTGCAGAGGGAGAAGGGGTTTTTGATATTCAGCATTTGCCGGCACCGCATGTGATCAAAGGAAGACTGGATGAATATGTAGTCGGTCAGGAATATGCCAAGAAAGTAATGTCGGTTGCGGTCTATAATCATTATAAACGCGTGCTGACGGATACTATGGACGATATTGAGATTGAGAAGTCCAATATGCTGATGATCGGACCAACCGGCTGTGGTAAAACATATCTGGTGAAAACACTTGCAAGGCTGTTGCAGGTGCCGTTAGCGATCACAGATGCAACGTCCTTGACTGAGGCGGGATATATTGGTGATGACGTGGAAAGTGTTTTGTCGAAATTGCTTGCTGCGGCAGACAATGACGTGGAAAAAGCAGAGCGAGGCATTGTTTTTATCGACGAGATTGATAAGATCGCCAAGAAGCAGAATTCCAAGAGTCGAGATGTCAGCGGCGAGTCAGTACAGCAGGGAATGTTGAAGCTGTTAGAGGGTGCCGATGTGGAAGTGCCGGTAGGCGCAACGAATAAAAATGCCATGGTGCCAATGACAACAATTAATACGAGAAATATATTGTTTATCTGCGGCGGCGCATTTCCGGAGCTGGATAAAACGATCAAAAATCGTTTGACCAAACAGTCCGCAATTGGTTTTATGTCAGAACTCAAAGACAAATATGATGATGATGCCAATATTTTAGAGCAGGTGACAACAGAGGATTTGCGGGAATTTGGTATGATTCCGGAGTTTTTGGGACGTCTTCCGGTGGTATTTACGCTCCAGGCAATGACGGAGGATATGCTGGCACAAGTACTTACACAGCCTAAAAATGCGATTTTGAAGCAATATCAGAAACTACTTGCTTTAGATGAGGTGGATCTGCAATTTGATGATGGTGCAATCCGTGCGATTGCTAAGCAGGCGGCAGAGAAAAAGACAGGCGCGCGTGCTTTGCGTGCGATCATTGAGAAATTCATGCTGGATATTATGTATGAGATCCCGAAAGATGATCTGATCGGTCGCGTGACGATCACGGAAGATTATATTAATCATGAGGGGGCGCCTCGTATTGAAATGCGGGAAAGCGGAGAAGCGAAATTATTGACACAACGACAAGAATAATATGATCACGGTGAGCATATATATAGAAGTGATCGTATTTCCTTGTGAGGTGAAATACCTATGACCGACTGTGAACAGCAGATTTATTCCAATGAATATCAGGATTATTTGATAGAACACACTGGTGACGAAGCATTGATCAAGCAGTGGTATGATACGGATTGTGTGCAATTCGCCAGCCGGAGGTTTGCAGTGATCTATCAAGCGGCAACAGTTGAGGATGCGGGAATTCGTGCACGTTTTCTACAAAGGCCGCGTTGCTACGGCCTGCTCTCCTCGGAACAAATATTGAACGAAATAGGAGTGTCGGCAGTCAGAAGACTTCCGGCACTCGAATTGTTTGGAAATGGTGTATTGGTAGGGTTTGTCGACACGGGGATCGATTATACGCACCCGGCGTTTATGAATGCAGACGGGACTAGCAGGATCTTAAGTATATGGGATCAAACGATAGAAGGTGGAGAGAAGAAGCCGAAAGGTTTTGCGTATGGCTGTGAGTATAGCAATGAACAGATCAATGAAGCAATCTCGGCGAGCAATCCTTATGAAATCGTTCCGAGCCGAGATACGGAGGGGCATGGAACATTTATGGCAGGAGTTGCCTGTGGAAACGAGACGGAAGATGGGCAATTTTCAGGAGTGGCACCTTCTGCAGCAATCTGTGTTGTGAAATGTAAGCAGGCAAAACAAAATTTAAGAGATTATTATCAGATATCCTCGGAAATTACTTGTTTTAGTGAAGGAGATTTGATTTTGGGCGTTTGTTACCTCTGGCAGAAAGCAGTGCAAATGCGAATGCCTCTTGTGTTGTGCCTTGGTGTTGGTACGAATTTGGGAGGTCATGTCCGTGGCGGTGTGATTGGAGAATTACTGCGGGATTATGGGGATTATCGCGGGACTTTTGTGGTAACGGCAGCAGGGAATGAGGCGAACACGGCGAGACACTATGAAAGTGGCGTTATTTTGCAGGGAGGCAGCGAAGAGGTTGAGTTAGAGGTTGCCGAGGGAAGAGACGGATTTGTGATGGAGCTGTGGAGCGATGCAACGCAGGTATTTTCGATAGGTTTGATCTCACCAAGCGGCGAATATAGTGGAAAAACGGTGCCGAGACAGGCAGAAAAGCGAGTGATTTCTTTCCTATTTGAAAATACAGTCGTGGAAATTCAGAATCTTTTGATCGATCAGGAAAACGGGGACGAATGTATTTTGCTGCGTTTTTTGCAGCCGCAGGAAGGTGTTTGGAAAATTCGTGTTTTTAATGAACAAAATATGCCGGGCAGATTTCATATATGGCTGCCGATGTACGAATTACTTCCGGGAGATACACGATTTTTGCGTTCAGATCCCAATACGACAATCTGTGATCCGGCGAATAATCTTGGAGTTATTACAGTGGCTTATTATGATTCAACAACGCGTGGCATTGCAGTTGATTCCAGCCGTGGTTTCAGTCGTGATGATTACATCAAGCCGGACGTGGCGGCACCGGGCATTCAAGTTTTAGGACCAATTGCATTTACCGGAATGACGCCGGCAGATACGCAGAGACAGCGAGCGGAAGAGGCACGTTATGGTATGCGAAATGGTTCCAGCATTGCTGCAGCTTTGACGGCGGGCACAGTAGCCCTACTGGCAGAATGGGGTATTGTGAAACGCAACGACTTGTCTATGGATACGACAACTATTAAAAAGTATTTGATCCGGGGGACAGATCGGACAGGGCGCGAGTTTCCAAATCGAATGTGGGGATATGGATTTCTGAATCTATATGGGGTGTTTGATGCACTTCGTCCGAAGTAAGTGCTTTTACATCGCGCAAAAGTACGCGGTAACGCAGATAGGCAGCGTTCAATTGATAGATGTAACTGTCGATCAAGTCAGGCTCCTGCACAGAATCCAGCCCGGCATACGCATCTGTCAGATTTTTTTGTGCTTCTAATAATGATTTTTTAAGGAACTTTTCTTTTTTGGGAAGTTCCTTTTTCTTTTCCAATAATCTCATGGCTACATTCATCCTTTCTACCTCCATCTTTTGTAATAGTATAGACCAAATACTGTTAATTTATTCCTGTCCTAAAAAAGAATAAAACGAATAAATATATAGTGTTATCTGAAAAAAATGACAGAAAGAAAGGGGTAGATTGCTATGTTTGCCATGTTGATTGTGGTAATTGCGTTTTTGGTGGTCAAGGTAATTGGGTATGGGGCTTTGTCCTGGATGCAGTACCTTTCGGAAGTGTTGCTCCGATGTCTGTCAGGCCTTATTGTTCTATATGTCTGCAATTTTTTCATGTGTTATCTGAACGAAAATCTTATCGTCAATATTAACGAAATCAGCCTGACAATTTCGGCATTTTTCGGGTTGGCAGGGGTGTTCCTTTTATACTGTTTTCGTTGGATTTTACTAATAGTCTAGATATAGATTTGGCATATTTGCACAAAAATTGTACCGGTTGACAGGGCAGGAAGTGGGGTGCTATAGTTGCGGCACGCTTCACCAAGCTGATGTCTGCAGGAGTGCAAAGGCATGTTGGGAGTACCTGCAGTCGGAAAGCTTGGGATAGCGAATAGGGACGGAGACGGTGAAGATACGAATGGGAACTGTAATCTTACTGTCAAGTTGTAAATGGGAGGTGTGTAGGTGAAGAAGATCGTTGTAGCAATGTATGATGAGGAAGGTTATACGAGACGTTTGGCTGACTATTTTTGTCAGCATCAGAAGAATCTGTTTGATGTTCGGTTGTTTACAAGTGAAGAGAGCCTGCGCAAATTTTTGATAGGACAGGGAACGGAGCTGTTGATTACCGGAGAGCGGGACTGGGAACTGTTTCGCGGGATCAACCATGGTATTCACCGCTTAATATTGCTGTCCGATGGACAATGTGTCAGAGAAGACAATGGACAGGCCGTGTTGTTTAAGTATCAATCTGCGGAAAGTATGTTGCAGGAGGTGCTGGCGATCGTGGCTGACGATGAGGAACTTAAGGTTCCCCTTCCCAAAAAGCAGATGAAGGGGACGGAGTTTGTCGGAGTATTTGCACCGTATGGTGGAGCTGGTGTGACATCGATGGCACTACAATTGGCTCAAAAGTATAGTGCACAGACCCGTTGTCTTTATCTGAACTTTGAAGTGTTTGATGGAAAGGTTCTGACAGATGATGAGCGCAATAATGACATATGGAATGCCAATATGTGCAGAGGAATGTCAGACCTGATCTTTTTTCTGCGGCAAAGACAGGAGAAAACAGCGGTCAAGTTACAGTCGCTTATTCGTCGCATTGGAACAATAGAAGGGATTGCTGCAGTGGAGGATTACAGGGATCTGTATGAATTATCTGCGAAAGACTTGGAACGACTGCTGCTCGTATTGGCAGAAGATACAGAGTATGAAAAAGTTGTCTTTGATATTGGATTTTTCGGGGATGGTTCGATGGAATTGTTGAAATGCATGGATAAGTTATTCGTGCCGCAGCCTGCGACGAGATCTCAGCAATGCAAGTGTAAATCCTGGGAGGCATTGCTTAAAAAGGAGGGATTGGAGGAGTGTCTGGCAAAGATGCAGTATGTGGCAGTCAATCGCGGCAGGATCTGACTAAGATCAAGGAGTGTATCAGGGAAGATATTATTCGATGCATGAATCGCGAACGTGTTGTTTCTGATGAAGAAATCAAGGACATGATCCAGCAGCGGGTGCTTGATCTGGGGCATGAAATGTATTTTTCCGTTACTCAGAAACAGGAAATGATACAGGGGATTTTTAATTCACTGCGTAAATTGGATATTTTACAGGAAATTCTGGAACAAGATGATGTCACAGAGATCATGGTGAATGGCTATCAGACAATCTTTATCGAAAAGGCGGGAAGACTATACCGCTATCCACATAGTTTTTCCAGTCAGTCGAAATTAGAGGATGTTATTCAACAGATTGTCAGCAGAATGAATCGTGTTGTCAATGAAGCAAGTCCGATTGTGGATGTCAGGTTGGAGGATGGATCACGTGTAAATGTGGTATTACCTCCGGTTGCAATCAATGGACCTATTTTGACAATTCGTAAATTTCCGAATCAGCCGATCACGATCCAAACATTGATCGAGATTGGCTCGATAACACGAGAGGCGGCAGAATTCCTAAAAAGTCTTGTTATAGCCGGATACAACATATTTATAAGTGGAGGTACCGGCAGCGGAAAGACTACCTTCTTAAATGCACTGTCATGCTTCATTCCGGAGACGGAACGTTTGATCACCGTAGAGGATTCTGCGGAGCTGCAGATACAGGGAATTGCCAATTTAGTCAGACTGGAAGCCAGGGAGGCTAATTTGGAGGGTAAGAATGCAGTATCTATTCGGGATTTGTTGCGATCAGCATTGCGCATGCGGCCGGATCGAATCATTTTGGGAGAGGTGAGAGATGCAGCAGCGTGTGAGTTGCTGACAGCAATGAATACCGGACACGATGGAAGTTTGTCTACAGGGCATGCCAATAGTCCACAGGATATGTTGAACAGATTGGAGACATTGGTACTTATGGGGATGGACATTCCTCTTGAAGCAGTACGCAGCCAGATAGCTTCTGCAATTGATATTGTGGTGCAATTGGGGCGGTTGCGTGATCGCAGCCGGAAAGTCTTAACGATAGCCGAGGTCGCAGGGATGCAGGAAGGGCATATTGTTCTGCAGGACATATTTCAATTTCAGGAACGAGGGGAAGCAGAGGATGGAACTGTCGTAGGAAATCTGCAGTGGACGGGCGCTAAATTAAGTCAGACCACAAAATTAGAATTAGCAGGTGTGAAAGTTCCTTGTGGATAGAGGAAGATGATGGAAAATCGTAATATTTTTATAGGCAGGAGATCTGATGGAGGGAATGCAACAGTACATTTCGACAAAAGGGGTGATTCGGTGAAAGGACGCAGCAGATATTTCGAACTCATCAAATGCTTTGGAATATGGGGCATACAGGGGGCTGGAATTGTTTTACTTTTCTTTCGAAGTCTATGGTTGTGTGTACTTGTGAGTTTGGCGACTGCGATCTATGGCGTGATCACAGAGAAGAAACGAGCCAAAAGACGCTGGCAAAACCAGATCAGTATCGAGTTTCGTGAAGGATTACAGGGAATCGCAGCCGCATTACAGGCCGGTTATTCTATGGAAAATGCTTTGGAAGAATCACAAAAAGATCTGGTATTGCTTTACGGGGAACATTCCGTTTTGGTGCCACAGATGCAGAGGATGTCATATGAATTGCAGTTAAATCAACCGATAGAAGAGGTTTTTTATCGGTTTGGGCAATTGACGCAGGTGGAGGACGTTATGCGTTTTGCGCAAGTCTTACATATTGCAAAGAGAACAGGAGGAGATTTGATAGCGATTACAAGAATGACTGCAGATAGGATTAGTGAAAAAATGGAGGTCAAACGGGAAATATTGGTGATGATCGCAGGAAAACAAATGGAGGCACAGATTATGAAACTGATGCCGTTAGCCATTATATTGTATTTCTGGGTGTTCTCTCCGGGATTTTTAGATCCGTTATATCGTTGGGAAGGACGCCCTGTTATGGCAATTCTTTTACTTGTCTATCTGGCAGCAGCATATTGGATCGATCGCATCAGTCGTATTGAGATATGAATTATCAGGGAAGATCAAACAAATTGGAACATTCATTTTCAGTTATCATATCGTGGCTGCGTTCAAGGTTTTGCGAGAAACAGTTGACATCGTTATCTAAGTTGTATGTTGGTAAAGGAACGGAGGAATTGTTTGTAATATTTCTTCGAAAGAGTGCCAGGTATGCATTGACCGGAATGGTGGTCGCAGGAGTGTTATGTGCATTGTTTGTTATATCTTCATCAAAAAAGCATGAGATTTGGCATGGAAATATGATGGAGCGTTCTGAGGCTGGTGGCAGGGATAAGACCATTGAAATGCAGATTGAGACAGAGGATGGTAAGCAGGATTATACGGTTAAACTTCCTGCACGTAAATTGACAAAGCATGAGATCAAGGAGCAATTCGCGATCGCGAGAGAAAAGGTGCAAAAGTTATATCTTGGTGAAAATAATTCGGCGGATAATATCACATCTTCATTAAATCTGATAGAAACAGTTCCGGATACAATGGTGCAGGTGGCATGGCAGTTAGATAAGGAGGGATTGATTACAGATAATGGCGAGATTGTATGGGCTGAGATTATTAAGCCGTATAAAACAGAAATCACTGCAGAGTTGTCTTGTGAAGATGTGCAGGAGAGTGTCGTTTTAGAATTAACCATACAGCCGCCACAACGGACAAAGTTTGAACAGTGGCTTCAAAAATGGGAGGCTGCATTTAATAAGCGGCTTGAGGATACTGCAAGCGATAAAAGAATCCTTCTTCCGACAAGGGTGGAGGGACGAGAGATTACTTATCGTGATAAAACAGATTCTTATTTGGTGCCATGCGTGGTGGGGATGATCTTGGCAGCGATTGCAGGAATGCTGCTTTACAATAGTCAGATGCAGCAAAATGTCCGTAAACGGGATGAGGAACTATGTAAGGATTACCCGGAAATGGTGGAACAGTTTGTTCTGTTAGTGGGGGCCGGCATGACGATCAAGAGCGCATGGATCAAAATGACAGACGATTATCAATCGGGTCTGGATAGAAAGCAAGCAAAACGTCATTTGTATGAGGAGATGAGTGTGACAGAACGTGAGATGCAGAATGGAATGGGCGAAGAACGTGCCTATGAATTATTTGCAAAGCGGACAGGCATTCTTTGTTATATGAAATTCAGTGCACTTTTGACACAAAATCTTCGGAAAGGTTCAGCAGATATGTTGCGCCTTTTGGAACAGGAGGCACAGGATGCGTTTCAAAAACGCAAGGAACAGGCTAAGGAGGCAGGAGAAAAGGCAGGAACAAAAATGCTGTTTCCTATGATGTTAATGCTGCTGATTGTGTTTGTGATGATTTTATATGCAGCATTTCGCTCTATGTAGCAGAAAGGAAAGAATATGAAGAACAGATGGAAACAATTTTGGAAAGACGAATCGGGAATCGGAGTTGTAGAGATCATATTGATTTTGGTTGTGTTGATCATGCTGGTTGTTATTTTCAGAGAGCAGATTACGGCGATTGTGACAAACGCATTTCAACAGATTAATTCCGGTGCGAGTAAGATCAATACAGGAATATCGATCAAAAAGAAGTAGAGCATAAGTTTGAGGTGTGGAAGTGAGAGGAAGTTTTCTGAAGCAATCCCGAAAGGGTGAAGGTGGATGTATTTTGCAGGGAACCGGAAGTGGAGGAGGGATGTGTTTTGTGAAAGGTGCAATTACCGTATTTATGACGCTGCTGTTTGGGATGATCTTGTCATTAGTTCTAGTCACAATTGAGAACGTACGTTTTTTGACAGGGGAAAGTTATGCCAGACTTTCGGCCAAAGGAGCTTTATATGCAGTGTTTGGAGAATACAATCGAGAATTGTATGAAGATTATGGGTTGTTTGGCTATGGAGGATATAGTCAGAAGAATCAGGATGAATTGTCGCGAAATATCGAAAGGCAGTTGCAGACAGCTTTGGGACAGCAGGATAAGGCAGCGTCTTCCACAAATATTGACTTATATCGCATCCATGACATTTCCTGCACAATTGCGGACATAAAGAGTGTGGCAGACCGCGAGGAGTTGTATCGTCAGATTAAATTGTTTTTAGCAAGTGAAACGGTAGAAGATGTTTTGGGTCGGTTGTTTACAAAGGACGATTCCACAAACTCAAAGGTGGGAGTAGATAGCTTGCGTGATCTTTTCCGAGAGGATACCACGGTGTGGTCAAAATCACTGGAGCAGACCGAAAAGTATGAGAAAGGGGAGATGGATGATCCGGAAAAAACATCGCCTAAAAGAAAGAAACAGTCTGATAAGGCAGACAGTCAGTTTGCCGGGGAAAATAGGGGGTTTGATGGGGAAGGGGGACAGTTTGCGGAAGCAAATAAGCAATCGGTTAGAAAAACGGAATCCTCTGGGAATGTCATGGATGAGGATGACGGTATGGCAACGCAGGATCATGCAAATGGTGATCCGCTAGAAAGTTTTTGTGACTTGATGAGAGACGGCATCCTACAGTTGGTGTGTGACACGGAGAAGTTGTCGGGAGAGGATCAGCAGGTAAAAAGTATCGGACAAGCGGCGGGTCTGTTAAAAGAGATTCTGAGTATAAAAGAAGATTTTAATCTGCAGGGCAATTTAACACCAGCAGGACAAAAACTATTACTTATGCGTTATGCTTTTTGTGTGTTTTCTTGCTATACAACGGATCGCAATCGGTCGACCAGATGCGGGTTAGAATATCTGATCGAAGGGAAAGAAAACGAAAAGGACTGTATGCTTGGTATTGTAAATCGCATGTTACTTTTACGTACAATGATCAATTATGCGTACGTGAATACGGATGAGCAGTTGAAAGCAGAAAGTCTTGCCACTGCGACTGTAATTGCGGGGGCAACAGGTCTTCCGCCGGTCATACAAGCAATCAACCAGACTATTTTATTGATTTTGGCAGTCGAGGAGAGCTTGATTGATATAACTGCATTATTATGTGGTTATAAGGTGCCATTATTCAAACAGCACGCATCTTTTCAAATGCGTTATTCGGAAATATGTATGGTTTCAAAGAGCTTTTTGCGAAAAAAAGCAGAAATATACAAGAAAGGCGGTGGTGTCATAACGGGAAAGGCGATGTCATATATGCAGTATTTAGGGATGCTTATGGCTTTAACTGCGGAGAAAAGTATGCGGGAACGAGCAATATCATTGATCGAGACGGATCTTCGCGAGCGATACAACCAGACTTTTTGTATCGATCAATGTATTGATCTGGCAAAAGTGAAAGTGGTATATCGGCAGTCTTTGTTCTGGAGTATGTCCCAATTGGGCGTTGTGCAGGAACAGCGACAGTTAGAGGTGATGTATCAATATTAATAGAAGTGCTGTTTGTTACAGCAAAAAGTCGAGCAGGATGTTCTCTGGCATTTCTGCGCTTACAATCTAAGAATTAAAATCTTTATCATAGGTCAGACTCTCTTTTGCATAACCTAATGTCAGAGGATGTCCTGCTCGACTTTTTGCAAATCTGTTGGGAAAGGCAGGTGGTAATTTGGGTGCATCAGAACAAACAAGATCCTAACATGGATTATTACAGCAGGTTGACCATGTGCCGTGGTGCATTGACGGTTGAAGCAACATTTGTTGTTCCTATTTTTTTCTTAGTGTTTTGCAGCTTTTTGTATCTATTTCAGATTTTGCAGGAGCAGAGGCAGATTCAGGAACAATTGGTAACGGTGGCAGAGCGATATGAAAGTTTGGGCGTTAGAACACCAATACTTCAAACGGATAAGGGCGATAAATGGCTGGTAAACTGGAAAATATCAGGGGACAGCGGAACTTGTGAGTGTATATGGCGAAAAAGTGTGCCGATGATCGGTGAGTGGTTTCAAATAACGCTGTATCAAAGAATGCCGCTTCACAATTATAGTGGACATTCTATGATCAGTACAGACCGAGCAGCGGATAGCTGCGTCTATCTTGCCCGAAATGGGACAGTGTACCATCTTAGATTGGATTGTACATATCTAAAGCTTGGGATCCGTCAGGTAACAGGAAAATTAGTGGAAAAGGAGCGTAATCGTTCGGGCGGCAAGTACAAAGCATGTGAGTTGTGTGCGGATGGGCAGCAGCTAACAGCACAAATGCAATGGTATATTACGCCGTATGGTGATAGATATCATAAGGAGAAAGATTGTGCGGGACTGCGTCGTTCTATCCGTAAATTAAAGAAATCGCAGGTGGGGGATTTGCCCGCGTGCAGTAAATGTGGGAGGGAGTAGATGGTATTTGTAAACAGTAGTTTGTTAATGACATTAGGCGTATGCAGCGTATATGATCTGCGTTATCGAAGGATACCTGCCATTGTCGTGGCGGTCACGACATTGTATATCGCTGTGACATTGGGCGTTATGGGATGCCTTACGCCGATTCGAATTGTGGGAGCAGCAGTATTATGTACGTTCCTTGAATTGCTATGCATTGCAAGCAGAGACAAAATTGGCACAGGTGATGCGATTATGATCGGCATGATACAGTTGGCACTTGGGATGCGGCAAAATATGCTTGTTCTGTTGGTGACATTTAGTATGGTTTTTATTACAGCCTGCATTTTGTATATGGTTTGCCGGGTTGATAAAGATCTGGAGATCCCATTGGCACCCTATTTGCTGGTAGGGGTAGGAGTGGTGTTGTTTGCAGAGGTGTTGCAATGAGGTGGAAAGGAAGTTATACAGTTGAAGCGGCATTTGTCATCCCGATAGTATTAGGTGTCGTATTTGTATTATTATACGCATTATTTTGGGTGCATGATCAGTGTGTTCTGCAGGCAAATATACAGAACGGATTGATACAATACAGTGATACTGGAGAGGAATTGCCAACTAACGAGGAGTGGAAGCGCACTTTGCAGCAAAATCTCTGGATGGGGAATGTGACGGAAACAGCAATTTCCCACAAAAGGACGGTGTGGCGAGGGCAGGCAAAGCTGGAATCTGTATGGCAGAATGATCTTGCAGCAATCTTTTTTGCTGATAGTCAAAATTCCGTGTATTGTTTGGAATGGGATGAACAGCAGCCATCGGATATAGTACGATTTCGCCGGAAAGGAGAATCTGATGATAGAGATTGAACAGGGTACCGGAAAGTATGTTACCATTGCAGCAGACGAAGAAACTGCACTGCGATGGTCAGGAGATATCGGATTCAAGATGATGCAGTACAACCAGATTCGGGGTGTTCTGCCCATAAGCCAGCAGTACATTGATGAAAGGCTGCATGTCTACTATGAAGTAAATAAAATGCAAACGCTGGAATCGATGTATGCAGAAGCCGGCTTATCTGTGGACAAGGCGTTGAAGATCCTGCTTTCATTGCTGCAGACAGTACAGGGGGCAGAGCAGTATTTTTTATCGGCAGAACAGTTTGTATTAAATGAACAAATGGTATTTTTAAGTCGGGACAACAGCAGAATATGGCTCTGTTACCATCCGGATCATGATGTGGAGATCGCAGAGGGAGTGCGAGCCGTCATGGAATTTTTAATGAAACGGATATTGCACTCAAACAGAACTGCCACGGCCTCTTTTTATGGCTTGTATGATATGGTTTGTGAACGGAGATGCACCATGGCAGAATTGGCAGAGCATATAATACGACAGCAGAGCGTATCGCAGGAACAGACAAAACAGCCAAAAGATGTGTCTCGAACCTTGCAACCGAAAGCTGATAGTAAATTGCAGCTATCCCTTCACGGAAAGCGGGCATTACCACAACAGACCCTGCAGAGTATATGTGTGCCTGCTGTTATATCGCTGTTAAAATCGGAGGTGCACATAGGACGTCTACAGACAGAGGATGTTTGCATTCCGATAGATTATATTAGCAGAGAGCATGCAGTCTTGTATATTGATGACGATCAAATACAGATTGAAGACTGTGACTCTGCAAACGGAACCTTCTTAAACGGAGAGCAACTTATGCCAAATGTCAGAACAACATGTAATCCCGGAGATCTCATTTCGTTTTCTGATATAACATACGACATCTGTTGACGATGTTAACTATTTTGAAAAACTGACCGGCAGGTCGACATATTCTGTTTTGATAACAATATAAGGATAGGAACTGCGCTCATCAGGGTTGTCGCTTTTGGGACCGAATAATTCGGTATCAAAATACAGTCCATCCTCTCGCTTGCAAAAATCATTTACCGTGATCTTATAGCCGCCACAAGACTGCTTGCCATAGCCTCTGACAACATAAAGGTAAGATTGATCGGTGAAAGTAAGTGAAAACGGATTCTTTTTGCGCTCGTTGATAAGGCTTTGCAGCTCTTCTGGAATGTCGGAACCTGTTATTACCGTGAAGTCTGCATCTGCAATCTTGTCGGGAGGGTTCTCCTTAGAACATCCGCAAAGCATAATACAGGTTAAAATGATCACAGTCATCATACGATAGAAGTGTCGCATAAACAATTGCTCCTACTCGTTGTTATTGATATTTTATGCGGGGGTCAGAATATATATTCAATTTGATTTTTGCACTACAATAGTATATAATAAGCGTGCAGAGTATAATGTGTCGGGAGGACGAGAGTTCTTTTGGCGTCGGCAATTTTAGGAGGTCCTAGGAGAATGAAGGAAATCAACAAAGAAGAATTCAAAAAAGAAGTTGAGGATTACGTAAAGGTTTCATTTCGTAAGACAATCAAGGAAGCTGACCAGCAACAGTTGTTTCAGGCGGTTTCATATGCGGTAAAAGATTTTATTGTTGACCAGTGGATGGCAACGCACAAGACATACGAAGAGAAGGATGTCAAGACAGTATACTATTTGTCTATGGAGTTTTTGATGGGACGTGCTCTTGGCAATATAATCATTAATCTGAAGGGAAATAAAGAAATTAAGGAAGCTGTAGAAGAGCTGGGATTAGATTTGGATGTTATCGAGGATCAGGAACCGGATGCAGCACTTGGTAATGGTGGTTTGGGACGTTTAGCCGCTTGTTTCTTAGATTCATTATCAACATTAGGATATTCTGCATACGGTTGTGGAATTCGTTACAAATATGGAATGTTCAAGCAGGCGATTGAGAATGGCTATCAGGTTGAGAAGCCGGATGATTGGTTGAAAGATGGCAACCCGTTTGAGATCAAACGTCCGGAATATGCGGTAGAAGTTAAGTTTGGTGGATATGTAGCGATCCGCAAGGATGAGAATGGTAAGGACAAGTTTGTTCAGGAAAATTATCAGAGTGTTCGTGCCGTACCATATGATATGCCAATCGTTGGTTATCAGAATAATGTGGTTAATACGCTGCGCATATGGGATGCAGAGGCAATTGATACATTCAACTTGAGTTCTTTTGACAAAGGAGATTATCAGAAAGCTGTTGAGCAGGAGAATCTTGCACGTACGATTTGTGAGGTGCTTTATCCAAATGACAATCATATGGCAGGTAAAGAGCTTCGCTTAAAGCAGCAGTATTTCTTTGTATCCGCAAGTGTACAGCTTGCAGTTGCAAAATATATGGAAAACCATGATGACATTCGTAAGATTCATGAAAAAGTATGTTTTCAATTGAACGACACACATCCGACTGTTGCGGTAGCAGAGTTGATGCGCATATTGATGGACCAGTATAGTTTGGAATGGGATGAGGCATGGGCAATCACTAAGAAGACCTGCGCATATACAAACCATACAATTATGTCAGAAGCACTTGAAAAATGGCCGTTAGAGCTGTTCTCACGTCTTCTCCCTAGAATTTATCAGATCGTTGAAGAGATCAACCGTCGTTTTATTTTAGAAATCCAGTCTGCATATCCGGGAGACTATGGTAAAGTAGAACGCATGGCTATCATTTATGATGGACAGGTTAAGATGGCACACTTGGCAATTGTAGGAAGTTTCTCTGTTAATGGTGTTGCCAGATTACATACAGAAATCTTAAAAAATCAGGAATTAAAAGACTTCTATCTTATGATGCCTGAGAAATTTAACAATAAGACCAATGGAATTACACAGCGTCGTTTCCTTCTTCATGGAAATCCGTTGCTGGCTGATTGGGTTACGAAGAAGATCGGTGATGAGTGGATCACAGATCTGTCTCATATTAATAATCTTGCCGTATATGCAGAGGATGAATTAAGCCGTAAGGAATTCATGAACATTAAGTATCAGAATAAGGTACGTCTTGCAGAGTATATCAAGAAACATAATGGAGTTGAGGTTAATCCACGTTCGATTTTTGATGTACAGGTTAAGAGACTGCATGAGTATAAGAGACAGTTATTAAATATTTTGCATGTAATGTATCTGTACAATGAGTTAAAGAAAAAACCGGATAAGGATTTCTACCCACGTACATTTATCTTTGGTGCTAAGGCGTCTGCAGGTTATCATGTCGCAAAACAGATCATTAAATTGATCAATAGTGTTGCGGATGTGGTAAATAATGATAAGAGTATTCATGATAAGATCAAAGTGGTATTTATCGAAAATTATCGTGTATCGAATGCAGAGATCATTTTCGCAGCCGCAGATGTATCTGAGCAGATTTCCACTGCCAGTAAAGAGGCATCAGGTACCGGTAATATGAAGTTTATGTTAAATGGTGCATTGACACTGGGAACTATGGATGGAGCGAACGTAGAGATTGTCGAGGAAGTCGGTGAGGAAAATGCATTTATCTTTGGTCTGTCCTCAGACGAGGTTATTGCATATGAGCACAACAATGAGTACAATCCAAGAGAAATCTACAACATGGATTCAGACATCCGTGCCGTGCTGACACAGTTAGTTGATGGTACGTATGCACCGGGTAATCCGGAAGAGTTCCGTGATATTTACAATTCTTTGCTCGATGGCAACGGCGGACGTCCGGATATGTACTTTATTTTGAAGGATTTCCGTTCCTATGCGGAGGCACAGCAGCGTGTAGAGGCAGCTTACAGAAATGAAGATGCATGGGCTAAGTCTGCGCTTCTCAATACAGCTAAGAGTGGTAAATTCTCTTCCGACCGTACGATTGAAGAGTATGCAACAGAGTTGTGGCACTTGGAGAAAGTTACGGTAGAGTTACCGGAATAATCATATAATTAGAACGTAAGGTATTGCCAGAGGAAAAAGGATATTTCGTCTGGCAATACTCATATGAATATTAACTACATAAAGGAGGTTAGGACTATGAGCATGTTGGACAGACAGGTTAAAATACCGGCAAAAGCAAATCGAAAGATCGAGTTGAAGGCATATCCTGGTCACTTTGCAACCAATCACTCACATATCAACTATTACCTTGATATCACACCGATAAAGTGTCGCCACACAGAAGCGCAGCTGGTAGCGAAAGAATTTGTGCGGGAATATAAACATACGAAAGCGGTAGATACCATCGTGTGCATGGATGGCTGTGAAGTTATAGGAGCATATTTGGCAGAAGAGCTTACAGACGCAGGGATTATGTCCATGAATACACATGAATGTGTGAATATTGTTACTCCCGAGATCAATACAAGTGGACAGATCATATTTCGCGATAATGTTGAAGCTATGCTTACCAACAAGCATGTCGTACTACTGTTAGCAAGTGCGACTACCGGACAGACAGTTGAGCAGAGCATACAGGCAATTCGATATTATGGCGGTAATGTGCAGGGGGTATCGGCGATCTTTACGGCTGTAGATGAGGTTGAAGGTATTCCGGTTCATTCAATCTACCATGTAGATGATGTTGGCAGTTACAAGAATTATCTGCCAAGTGAATGCCCATACTGCAAAGAGAAACGTAAACTGGATGCTATCGTAAACAGTTATGGATATTCGAAAATTTAACACAATATAGCAGAGAAGTCACCCGATGCAGTGGATGGCTGCGGGCGACTACCACGGAATCTAAACCGGCACGTGATAGTGCCGGTTTTTTCTTTCAGTGATAGGAGAATGCTATATTTAAAAAGTACGGAGAAAGGATAGGAAAAAAGGATGCCTGTTACAGATTTTTTGGAAAGAAATGCAAAACTATATCCGAATGAAGTTGCGTTGGTGGAATTGAATCCGGATGAAAAAGATACAAGGAGAACGAGTTGGAAAGAGTATGAATTGATCCAGCCATCTCGTTTCGAACCGTATCGACGTGAAATTACTTGGGGGGTATTTAACGAAAAGGCAAACCGTTTTGCAAACCTGCTGCTTAGTCGAGGAATAAAAAAAGGCGATAAAGTAGCAATCCTGATGTATAATTGCTTGGAATGGCTGCCTATTTATTTTGGAGTGCTCAAATCAGGAGCAATAGCAGTGCCGTTTAACTTTCGTTATGATGCAGAGGAGATCTTATATTGTGCAGAGCTTGCCGAAGTGGATATGATCGTATTCGGGCCTGCGTTTATCGGACGGATCGAGGCAAATGCAGAAAAACTGAGCAAAGGAAGACTATTGATCTATGTTGGGGACGGCTGTCCGGACTTTGCAGAGAGTTATCATGAACTTGTTGCGGATTGTTCCAGTAAAACACCTGATATCCCGCTGACAGAAGATGATTATGGAGCAATCTACTTTTCTTCGGGAACAACAGGTTTTCCAAAGGCGATCTTACACAAACATCAGAGCTTGACGCAGGCCGCTGAAATGGAACAAAAACATCATAGTACAGGCAGAGATGACGTATTTTTATGTATTCCGCCATTATATCATACCGGAGCCAAGTTCCATTGGATGGGAAGTTTGGTTGCAGGCAGCAAGGCGGTGTTATTAAAAGGAACGAAGCCGGATACGATCTTATCTGCCGTTTCTAGCGAAAAGTGTACGATTGTCTGGCTGTTAGTGCCATGGGCTCAGGATATCTTGGATGCGCTGGATCGTGGAGACCTGAAGCTGGAAGATTATGAGTTATCGCAGTGGCGCTTGATGCATATTGGCGCTCAGCCGGTGCCGCCTTCCTTGATCAAACGTTGGAAAGAATATTTTCCGAATCATGCATATGATACCAATTACGGTTTGTCCGAGTCGACAGGACCGGGTTGTGTGCATCTTGGTGTTGAAAATATACATAAAGTCGGTGCAATCGGTGTGCCGGGATATCGATGGCAGTGCAAAATTGTTGATGAGCAGGGCATAGAAGTGAAGCAGGGAGAAGTCGGAGAACTATGTGTAAAGGGTCCGGGTGTCATGACCTGTTATTATCACAATGAGAAAGCAACTGCAGAAACCTTAAAAGATGGCTGGTTGTATACCGGAGACATGGCAATGCAGGACGAGGATGGTTTTTATTTCTTGGTCGACCGTAAAAAAGATGTTATCGTTAGTGGCGGTGAGAATATTTATCCGGTACAGATTGAGGATTTCATGCGCAGACACGATAAGATCAAGGATGTAGCGGTGATCGGTCTTCCGGATCGTCGATTAGGGGAGAAGACTGCAGCGATCATCGAAGTAAAGGATGGTATGAGCTGCACAGAGGAGGAAATCGAAGAATTCTGTATGGAATTGCCGCGATATAAGCGACCAAAGGAAATTATCTTTAGTGAGATTCCGCGAAATGCAACCGGGAAGATTGAGAAACCAAAACTACGTAAAATGTATGGCGCGGATCGCTTGGTAGCACAGGAAAATCAAGCATAAAATAACCAGCATACGCTGTAACAATGCTTAGGAAACTAAGCATAAAACAAATAACATACGTCGTTATAATGTTTAGAAAACTACCAAATACAAACACGCATAAAAGCAAGGGCATATCACAGTTGATATGCCCTGTTACTTATATTCTCACATTGTTTTTTAAAATGCAGATAGCAGCTATAACTGCAATAATTTCTTTGCATTATCTCCAAGAATTTTTGCTATGCTTTCTTCTGGAATATTGCAATTTTTTATAGCATTGATAGAGTCTAGCTGATCGCTCCAAGGACTATCGCTGCCCATGACAATGCGGTCAGCACCATGTTTTTGGATCATTACCGTGAACAGATCCGTGGACAATGGCGCGCCCTCACGGGGTGCTGAAGTCGTTGAAAAAGCAGTATCTAAATATACATCTCGTCCAATGATGCGATCCATAACCTGATCCCAACATCCCCAGCCGCCCATATGTGCCAGAACCATGCGGGACGGTTTGATTTCATCCAGCATATTGCATATGTGTACAGGAAGGGATTGTTCTTCTCCCGGAAAACCAATGTCGTATCCGGCATGTGTAATGGTGACCAAACCGTATTCTTCCGCACAGTCAATGATGCGCAAAAATCGGATATCATCAATCGCCACACCTTGATACACCGGATGGATCTTGATCCCCTTACAGCCATGGTCTGCAAGAAATTGAATGATTTCCCGGTAATTGTCATTATCCGGATGAATGCCGCCGAACGATAACAGTCCGGTTTCCTTGGTGTGTTCGTTGTTTTCCACTGCGACACGATTCACCGTTTCGAATTGATGCGGATTCGTAACCACAGGAAGAATAATAGACAGGTCAACACCGCTTTTATCCATGGATGCACGGAGTGACGCCTCAACACCACTTACGTGCGCACGCATCTTTGCTTTTTGTTCCAGACTTGCAATAGCCCGACTGGCGATTTTTTCTGGAAATATATGTGTATGAAAATCAATAATCATAACAATCCTTCTTTCTGTCATATAATAACTGCTATTGAGAGCGTTTTCCATAACCATTAATTTTATGGTAAATCAATAAGTATCTAGTTGCCAGTATAGCATTTCCCGTAGCCGTCAACTTTATTATTCATCCATTAATATCCCAGTACCATTATTTACCTAACGCAGTTTTTTGGGATACTGTATTCTCCTTGTCATAACAAGCAAACGTGCTGTCTACCATTGCTTTATCCGGTTTCGGAGTAAACAGACTGACAACCGGCACGATCACAAGTCCGGCCAACATCGCGATAGCACCACAGTTGATCGGTGACTGCATAATTACAGGGAAAGATTCTCTGCAGAAAATATTAGCGATCATCAATACGGAGCTAAAAATAAAGCAGACAAAACAGGACGCTTTGGTGACCCATTTTACGTACAGAGAGTACATAAATGGTGCTAAGAAAGAACCGGCAAGAGCACCCCAAGACACGCCCATCAACTGCGCAATGAATGTTACGGAGCTCTTATACTGGATCAAAGCTAAGACTGAAGATATTGCGATAAATACCACGATCAAAACGCGGATCAGTAATACCTGTTTCTTTTCGCTCATGTTTTTCACAAAATTATCTTTGATAAAATCAATCGTCAACGTAGAGCTGGACGCAATAACGAGCGAAGATAATGTTGACATCGAAGCAGACAACACTAAGATCACGACTAAGGCGATCAGCACGGATGGCAGCCCGGATAACATGGTTGGGATAATAGAGTCAAAGCCATTTGCCTCCACGTCGATCTGATCCGAGAACAGACGGCCAAATCCACCGAGAAAATAACTTCCACCGGCAACGATCATGGCAAAGATTGTCGAAATAATAGTGCCTGTCTTGATCGAGGACTCATCTTTGATGGCATAAAATTTTTGTACCATCTGTGGCAGCCCCCAGGTACCGAGCGATGTCAAAATAACCACAAACAAAAGACCAAGTGGATCAGGGCCAAAGAAAGAGGCGAAAATGCCGGGTGCTTTGGAAACTTCCGGATCGCTTATCTGAGCCAGACCATTCAAGGAAGCCATAAATCCGCCCTTGCTCATCAATACCGCAGCGATGACCGCAACAATGCCGACCAACATTATGATACCTTGAATGAAATCATTGATCGCCGTTGCCATATATCCGCCTGCAATAACATAAATTGCGGTAAGTACAGCCATAATGATGATACATACGGAATAGTCAATATCAAAAGCCATACCAAACAAACGTGATAATCCATTATAAAGAGATGCTGTATAAGGGATCAGGAAAATAAAAATAATGACGGAAGCAGCGACCTTTAGGGCGCGGCTGTTAAAACGTTCTCCAAAAAACTGTGGCATTGTTGCCGAGTCTAAGTGCTGTGTCATTATTCGGGTGCGTCGACCTAGGACAACCCATGCTAACAGCGAGCCGATCAGTGCATTTCCAATACCGGCCCAAGTCGCTGCAATACCATATTTCCAACCAAATTGTCCGGCATAGCCGACAAAGACAACGGCAGAAAAATATGAGGTTCCATAGGCAAAAGCAGTCAGCCAGGGACCAACTGAGCGACCACCTAATACAAAACCATTGACATCAGTAGTGTGTTTTCTGCAATACAGCCCGATACCGATCAAGACTGCAAAGTAAAGGATTAAAATTGCTAATTTCATACTTCTTCTCCATTTCTTTAGAATAGTTTATCTGCTGCGTATACATGCTCATATTCACATATAATAGCTTATTTGCTGTGTATACAAACTCATGTTCACAAAAGCATCTATGCAAAAACAGCAACTTTATCATACCATAGGTTGTGAAGTGCGTACAACGATTATATCGTTTAATTATAGGATTGTATCATGTTGTGGCAGAATGGAAAGATCATTGCGCAGGATCAAATAGCTCTTTGTTAGGTGCATCTGTTCCGCTTCTTCAGTCGTCTTTGACGTTTAGACGGAACAAATGAAAATTGCGTAAGGAAATAGCAAATCTTATCCGATATATTAAATAGCCGAAATATTACATAATGCGATTGGACATTGTGATGCCGTGCAAGATGTGAGACGTTGGCGCAGATGACTCAGAGTGACATACAGTAAATGGAGGTAATGTATGAATCAGGTAGTGACAAATAGTGGTGCAGCAGCACAGTATTATGATGTGGCAAAGACAATGCAGAATAAGAAAGCAGCAAAGGCAGAGAATAATGCAGCCCCTGCAAAAAAAAGCAGCAGTACAGCGGCAGATAAGACGAATACATATGATAATCTTTCGACTAAAGCGAAAGCGTTGTTAGACGAGCTGAAAGATAAATATACCAATATGGATTTTTTTGTGGCAGATTTTAGCAGTGATGAGGAAGCACAGTCGATCATGTCTGCAGGGACTAAAGATTTTTCGGCGTTGTTTACCGGCGATGAACTGGAAAAGATGGCAAACGATGAGAGCTACAAGCAGGAAAGGCTCGACATGATCAATGATGCACTTGAGAAATTCAAGCAGCTTAAAGAACAGCTTGCCAACAAAGAGACAGAAGATGGTCAGAACGGCGCATCTTATGACGACATTGTGAAAGTAGGCATTGCTTTTCATGATGATGGTACAGTGTCATACTTTGCGGAACTGGAGAAGTCTACAGCAAAGCAGAAAGAGCGCATAGAAGATGTAAAGGATGCCAAAGCAGAAGAGAAGAAGAAAGCCGCCAAAAAGGAAAAAGCTGCCGATCAGAAAGAGACCGTGAAGAAAAAGACAAAAGTCCAGGCATCATCCTACGAGGAGCTATTAGATAAATTACAGAAGGTTGACTGGAATACGGTGAAAGAAGAGGCCACCCAGTCTGTTGGACAGAAATTTGATCTTTCCGTATAGGAGCAAATTGTCCTAAAAATGGGACATAATAAAAAAGGAAACTAGAACGATGACCTTGAATCAATTAAAGTATATTGTGGAATTGTCCAAAGACAGTTCGATCAATGAAGCTGCCAAAAAACTGTTCATTTCGCAGCCGAGCCTGACTGCATCTTTGAAGTCGTTAGAACAGGAAGTTGGATTCGAAATTTTCGCGCGAACAAAGAGCGGCATATCTCTTACTGTCAAGGGACGTGAGTTTTTGGGCTACGCAAAGTCAGTGATCGAGCAATATGACATTTTGGATGCTAAATATATATCGCACAAAAATATCAAGCGTACTTTTCATGTCTCTATGCAGCATTACACGTTTGCGGTGAATGCGTTTGTATCAGTGATCGATCAGTATGGCATGGAAGAGTATGAGTTTGAGATCCATGAGACGAAGACGCATGAAGTCATTGAAAACGTCAAAAATCAGATCAGTGAAATAGGTGTGCTCTATTTGAATGCTTATAATCAGGCAGTGTTGCAAAAGATTTTTCGGGAGTCCGGGCTGGTATTTACACCATTGTTTGAATGTGGGATTTATGCCTGCATGAGTAAAAATAATCCGCTTGCGGGCACCTCAAGATTGTTTTACAAACTGTATCGGATTACCGGAGACGAATCGTATAAAGATTTTGTCATTAAGTTGACCAATGGTCTGTTGGCAGCCGGTGCGCCAACGAAACATTCGGACGGTTATTGGAGAACGAATTGCTATTGCTGTGGTGCAGCGGGAATGTTAGAACATTTTCTGCATGTACATAAGCTGACAGGTAATTCGGTATATCTGGATGCAGCCTATGAGGCGGCTGAGGCGATCATTGGTGAATCGACCTATCAGCACAAAGTGCGCAATTGGTATACGTCTTGGAACCGGCATGAACCGGACAGATCAGAGGCGTATGTGGGACTGTATCACGGAAGTGGCGGCTGCGCGGCATCGTTGTTGGCGTTGGCGCAGTACATAGAAGATAAGACATATTTACCGGGATACCTAGAAGATCCTTATCGGGATCTGTATGTATCGTAAATTGCAAAAAAGAAAGGAACGAGAATAGTTATGGCAAAGATTGTAAAAAATATTGAAGAATTAGTAGGACGCACACCGTTGTTTGAGTTCGAAAAGTTTGAGGAAAAACACGATATCAAAGCACATTTGCTGGGAAAATTGGAGTATTTTAATCCATCGGGTTCCATCAAGGACCCGCGCCGCTCTTAACATGATCAAAAAGGCAGAGGAAGATGGTATTCTTCACCCGGGAGATACGATCGTAGAAAACACCTCTGGAAATACCGGAATTGGGTTGGCTGCATTTTCTGATTCAGAAATATTGCGATGCTCAGCCAACACATCATTATTTCATTAACCAGTTGGCCAATGAGGCCAATCCGGGAGTTCATTATACGACAACCGGACCGGAGATCTGGGAAGATACGTATGCTCTTGGCCGCGAAATTGCACAGACGGATGGTGTGTTTTTGGGACAGTCTGCCGGTGCAGCACTGCACGCAGCAACTATTGTTGCCCAAAGACCGGAAAATGCCGGCAAAAATATTGTTGTTATTTTGGCAGATAACGGAATGAAATATTTAAGCACCAATATGTATCCACTTGATAAAAAAGTACAGTAATCAGCAGGTGAGATCTCGGTTGTATAATTTTTCCGGATTTCCACATACTAACTCCAAAGTGAATATGCAGCAAAAATGACAATTTGTTATTGCTAAAATATGGAATTGGAGGAAACATTGGTGAAAGCAACAGGAATAATCAGAAAAATTGACGATCTGGGACGAGTCGTAATACCGAAGGAAATTCGTCGCACTTTGCGTATCCGTGAAGGAGACCCGTTAGAAATTTATACAGACAGAGAAGGCGAAGTGATATTAAAGAAATATTCCATGATGGAGGATATGGGAATATTAGCACAGCAGTATGCAGATGCATTAGCGCAGACAACGGGACATCAAGTTGCGGTGACGGACCGGGAGCATATCATAGCTGCATCATCAGGCACGAAAAAATTGCTGTTAGATAAAGCAGTCAGCAGGGATTTGGAGCGTATGATCGACAGAAGAGAGAGTGTGGTCGCCTCCGGAGCAGGCAAAGAGTATCGAAAAGTGTGTGATGAGCCTGAGAACTTTGCATGGGAAGTGATCTGTCCAATCATATCAGAAGGAGATGCGATAGGGGCCGTTGTAATATTTACACGCAGCAAAGAGATGCCTTTGGGAGATACGGAGCACAAATTAGCTCGCGTGGCAGCAGGTTTTTTGGGAAGACAATTAGAACAGTAATTCAAACTTCGCACATCCGAAGCTGCCATCTGGTCACTTATTGCTTATTATGTAAGTAAAATAATAGCTATTTTGCAGCCAATAAAGTAAATTATTCTGCCATCAAGAAACTAAGACAATTGCCGCAGAACGCAGAGTTTTTGCGTGATTTCTTATTTTGTTAAGTCTCTGATGAATACATGCCTGAAGGAGTGTCTGAGATGTCCCGGTTTAGCAAGGTATCATCCATTTTTGGACGGGACGCTTTCGCTACGATGCGCTACGTCACGTTACTTAATGTCTCTGAAATACGAGACATAAGTAACGACGAGCGCAAAGTCCCTTTCAAAAATGATGAATACCTTGCTTCCGGGACTTCGAGTTTCCAAAGGGCATGTAAATCATACATCAGAGACAACAAAATCTAGAAATCACCAAAAGCGAAAATGCGGCAAGGCAATTACTATAGTTCTCTGCCGACAGAGATCGCTACGTTATGGCTGCAAAATGCTTCATATTCTTTGACATAATAAGCAATATGTGACGACATGGTGATTTCGGATGTGCGAAGTTTGAGTTATCTATATTATGTACGACCTTATTATAATATATGTGTCAAATTTTTGAAGCCATTCATTATATCTTTTTACACATTTATTATCGATTAGTGTTATTTTTTGAGAGATATTCATGTGATTTTTACACGAATCATATTTATAAAATATAATGGCTCAGTTGTCTATTAATTCTTTTAATCCACGCTCTACGCTTATCATTTTTTGAACATCTCTAATGTCAGATGGATTTCCTTCAGCCTGTGGGGTAGATACACCGTTTTTCGTTTTTCTAAGCAATTCGTATGCTTCTTCAATTAGATGCATAGGCTATTTTATATTTTTTTCTTCTTCCAGCTCCCGGACAAGATATTCGTCACTCATACAATGCATATCGGATACACCCTCGCTCATGAGCTTATACAATTCGGAATGATAAAAAATATCTAAAGCTTTCTCCAGCGAGATATTATTCTCTTTTGCAAAAAGTTCTACCACTCGTGCATACTTCTTCTGTAAGAGAATTGGATTAGCATTCATAGCTTTTCACTCCCTTCAAACAACAAATAAGACAGTGCCTTTTCCGTTCGAAAAGCCATTTGCAAGTTCGGCTTTTCATATTGCAATCTGCGAATGGCTTCTGCCTTATCAATTAATCCATCAAAGAACAGTTCTACTGTATTGAACACCTTATCATTTGCTACACCGCCAACCACAAGATCATAGTCTGTACCATCCTGCTCTCTTCTGCAGTTCAGGATGAAATCCAGCCAATCCTCTGAATAGGTATCAAATGTCAGCACCTTTAAATCTCTATACACACCTTCGTCAAACACATACCGTGATACAATACCATCCTTACCACGACGCTTAAATCTGTTGCACCATTTCTCAGCCTGCTCATAAATGGGTGTGACATAAAAGCCTTTTCCAAAATCAACATTCGGTCTGGAGTGCAACAAATCCGGCTGAGCAACCACTACAAATGAACCATGATATAAGATCATAATTTCACGCCTCTTTCTTTCATAATATCAATAATATCATTCACGATATACTCCTTGCTTTGCGTGTGCAGAACCTCATATTCCGGAATGATATATTCATTCAAAATATCTGTCTGTTCTGTCAAGGCGGCATAGACCTTGGTAGCATCCACATTTAACTTTGATGCAACATTTTCAATACAGAAAATTGCAAATTCTAATTCTCTGCTTCCATGCATAGTCTTATCCATTTCCATAACTTGCATGACCTCCTGTTCATAGTTGATTCATCTATCGTTATAACAAATTATTCAGATATGTCCGTATTCTAGGCCTCATTCTTCCGCTTTGAGCCTAATTATATCAAAATTCACAAAGCATGTACAGTAGTCTATTTCGGATATCTTTTTACACATTTATTATCGTTTAGTGTTATTTTTTGAGAGATATTCATGTTATTTAGTGTTGTTTTTTTCTCTTTTTTCACTGATTTTTACACGAATCACATAATGTGTTCCTTCTGTTATCGGTACCTGGCAAAAGGTCTGACAGGAATCATTTTACCATTTTCAACTTGATAATATTGGTCAGTTTCTTCATCATATACCAGTAACAATAATTTTCCACCCTTATAGACCGATCCGTCAATATAGTAATCACAAATCGCAAACACCTTATCTGCCAAGGTTCTGTCGATGTCCTGAACTTTCATAGTAAATGGGTGCAAATCATACTCATCTACAATATCTTCATTCTCTTTCATCAAATACTGATACACATAACTCTCAACAGGTAGTTCCACTGTAGGAAAAGACAATGAGGCAAGTGACACCTCCATCTTAACGCCATGAATAAGCCTTCCTTCCGACACATACCCCTCTATCGGGTCATAAGAGAAAGTATATGCATTATAATCTCTTCTGCTTCTTGCGTTCTCCCAATCAATAATCGGCAGCAGAAACAATTACTTCCTGAAATAATTCCTTGTCATTATGCAAAAACATTATACAACCTCATTTCATAAATATATTTATAAACCCGATCTGGAAACAATGTAATATACTTATCTACATCTGAGCGTTTCATTCCGATTTTTTTGATATATGAACTAATAATATATGTTGCTGCAACCATATCCTCATCCACATACTGCTCAAAATCTTTCAATAAATCTAACAGTTGTAAGACATCGACATTTTCTTTATTTATTTGTGTCCGAGGTCTTCTAAGCATTATTTTTTGGTTCTTTACACTAACCTCTCTGCATTTCGCACTTGCACCATTGCAGAAATCTTAGATGCCGCACTTCTGTATTTTTCAATTGCCTTAAACTCACTGATAAGTTTCCAGAGATAACTAAAAAAGACCAAAGGCAACATCCGAAAATGCGACCATTGGTCTGCAAAGCCTTTATTTATGGCATTTCTACTATTTTTCTATTTAGTTTTTGACATCAACACGACCGTCTCCACATGATAGCTGTGACCGAACATATCACACGGGCAGATTCGTTTCAGGGCATACCCATTCTCTCCAAAATACTTCAAGTCTCTTGCCAGCGTTGCCGGATCGCAACTGACATACACAATGCGTTTGGGCTCCATCTGAATGACCGTTTGTAATAATTTTTCGTCACATCCCTTTCGCGGTGGATCGAGCACGACCACATCACTGCGCAATGTCCCTCCGCTCTCACGATATTTCGCCGGTACGACCTCTTCTGCTGCCCCGGCAAAAAACTCTACGTTGGATATCTCATTCAATGCTGCATTTTCACGTGCATTTTTTACAGCCTGTTCTACGATTTCAACACCATATACCTTGTCCGCTTTTTGGGACAAGAACAAGGAGATCGTCCCAATGCCGCAGTACAGATCCCAAACCGTTTCATCCCCATGCAGATCAGCATACTCTAATGCCTTATCATAAAGTTTTTTCGTCTGAATAGGATTTACCTGATAAAACGACTGCGCAGAAATACGATAGCGTAAGCTGCCGATACAATCTTCTATATAATCCTGTCCATAAATCGCTTTCGTTTCCCGGCCGAGAATAACATTTGTATTTTTATCGTTGATATTTATGCAAATGCTGACAATCTGTGGATTCGCTTCTCGCAGTACTTCGATCAATTCTTCCTTATGCGGAAGTCTGGTTCCATTAATAACCAGACAAACCATGATCTGCCCGGTGCTTTTGCCGGAACGGATCAATATATGCCGCACAATTCCCTTCCCGGTCGTTTCATCATAAGCACGAATGCCATATTGCTTCATAAAGTCAAGCACGGTGTCTATGATCAGTTGGCTTGCCGGATCAGCAATCGCACAATTGCGGCAGGAAATGATCTGATGCGTACGACCGGCATAAAAACCTGCGACCAAATTTCCCTCTTTGTCATAACCAACCGGGTATTGCGATTTGTTGCGATAATAGTATGGGACTTCCATTCCCATGATCGGTTCCATAACAACCTCATTTTTGTCTATATCAATCCCGCCGATGCGCCGGAGACAATTCGCCACTTTTTCCTGCTTCCATTGCAGCTGTTTTTCATAATTGCAGTGCTGCAACTGGCATCCACCGCACGGTCTTGCCACCGGACATTTCGGTTCCACGCGGAACGGCGACGGCTGTATAATTTCTAACAAACGCGCATATCCAAAATGCTTTCTCGTTTTCATTACCCGTACTCGGGCAATATCTCCAACCAATGCGTCCTTGACAAAAAGGGCGTACCCATTTGCACGCCCAATTCCTTCACCTTCTGTTCCCATATCAATTATTTCCAGGGTCAGCTCGTCATTTTTGTGACAAACCGCCTCTGAAAATTCTTTTTTTGTTTTTTTTCCCATGCTACTATCTATTCCTTCCTCAGCCCATATCTTCTTAAGACCTTTCACAACTTTCTCTATTTGCGTTTCTGCAAATATCCTGAGCTCTGACGTACATTGGAATCTACAATTCGATTAAATCCAAGCCATTCCATCGTTGGATCTGCTTTATCAAATAATTCCGTCATTGTCTCCATGCGCGCATCAATGTTGTCCGCAAAATTAAGTGCCATCGCCTCTGCCAACGCCGGTTTTTTAGGAGATCCATATTCTAACTCACCATGGTGCGCCAAAATGCAGTGACGAAGCTCCGTTGCCAATACTGGTGGGAATCCCGGAATCTGGCTGCTCCATTTGCCGATCAGCTCTGCACCCAAGAAAATGTGTCCCAAAAGCTGACCTTCATCTGTGTATTCATTCGTCGGAAAGTCAGACAATTCATATAACTTTCCAATATCATGAAACATCGCTGCAGTGATCAGAAGATCGTGGTCTAAGATTTCATAATTCTGCGCAAAATACTCGCACATTTTTGTTACACCGAGCGTATGCTGTAACAGTCCGCCAATAAAACCGTGATGCACCGATTTGGCGGCAGAATGCTGCTGAAACTCCTTAGCGATCTCTGTATCATCCACGAACACCATCTCTGCAAGTCTATGTAAATGTGGCTCTTTAATCCCTTCAATATGCTGTTTCAGCTGCTCATACATCTGAGGAATGTCGTATTTCGATGCCGGAATATACTCTTTCGGATCATATTCTCCCTCCTGCGCTTGGCGAATACGATTAATGTTTACCTGTCTGCTCCCCTGAAAAGTCGTAACCATACCATCTACCATAATAAAATCCATGCTGTCAAAATCGTTAATCGCATTGGTGAGTTCCCAAACTTTTCCGTCAATAATCCCCGTTTTATCTTGCAAGAGCAAAGAATAATAAGTCTTACCAGCCTTTGTTTTTAATACCTGCTTGGATTTGCACAAATAAATGCCAAAAAACTTATTTCCCTCTTGATATTCTTTGATGTATGTCATATCTTTTTCATTTCCTTTCTGTCCTTGATCTTATCATATAGAGAAAATGTTAGCATATTTGACCGTCCGCGTCCAGTCCAAATCTATCAAAAAGAGGCTGTATATGAACCATCTGCAATTCATATAACAGCCCCTTTTGGCTTTTTTATTCGTCTTCGTAACGATCTCTCAATTTCTTTAGTGCCTTTTTTTCAATACGTGATACATAAGATCTGGAAATTTGATAAATTTCTGCGATCTCCCTCTGCGTTTTCTGCTCCTTTGCCTGTATGCCGTAACGCAGGCAAAGTATCTCTTTTTCTCGTGGTGTCAGGGTTTGTTCCATATATTGTTCCAACTTACCAATATGCTCTTTTCTCGTCAAACGATCTGCAATATCCTCTTCCTCATATTCCAATACATCAAACAGATTGATTTCATTTCCTTCCTTATCCGAACCTATGGTATCAAACAAATATACATCACGCGCTGTCTTTTTTACGGAACGAAGATACATCAGTATTTCATTTTCTACACATCTCGCACAATACGTTGCAAGCCGAATCTTTTTGTCTTCCCTAAAACTGTCCACTCCCTTGATCAGTCCAATCGTTCCAATCGAAATAAGATCCTCCATTTCTACCCCTGACTGCTGGTACTTCTTGGCAATATAGGCAACCAGGCGCATATTCCGCTCAATCAATTGATTACGCGCCTGCCAGTCGCCTTCCTTGCATTTTTTCAGGTACTCTTTTTCTTCTTTGGCGCTGGGAGGTTGTGGAAATGATTGCATTGTCGCACTTCCCCTTTCACGCTATCCATATATCTTATGCAGCGCACCAAAAGGAAGTGCCTTTCCACATTTTACAAAAATGCTATTTACCTAAACTTCGCACAACCAAAGCTACTGTCAGGTCACATATTACTTAATATGTAACAACACGATAATCTTGGATGTGCGAAGTTTGAGTTGTTTATTCAAAATAAATGTCGTTTGGATACAAAAATTTGTTCATTTTCTGCCAAAATTTGCGTTTTTTCTCCGGATCCGGCACTTCAACGATATACCGGTCATACGCATTAATGATCGTTGTATCTAAGTAGCTGCTGACACGCGGCTGATTACGGTTATAGTTCATGTGAACATGTCCATGAAAAAAATACTCCGGTTTGTAATGTTTCATGATCCAACGAAAGCACCGAAATCCTCTGTGTGGCTGATCTTCGGCATCTCCCAGATCCTTAGCCGGCGCATGTGTCACTAAAATATCTAACCCGCCCCGAATACGGATACGCCACTTTAAGCGAGCCAGTCGTTTATACATCTGCTTCTCGGTGTACTGGTATTTCTTCATGGAGTAGCACATCGAGCCACCAAGTCCCGCAATACGCAGCCCATTGTGCACAAAGACACGGTCATCAATACATACACATCCATCCGGAGCTTTATAATCATATTTCACGTCATGATTACCATGTACATAAAGCACAGGAGCTGTCGTAAATGTTGCCAAAAAAGACAAATACTCCGCTTTCAGATCTCCGCAGGAAATGATCAGATCAATGCCATCAAGCTTTTCTTTTTCAAAATAGTCCCATAAATATTTTGATTCTACATCCGCTAATAACAATATCTTCATCCGTTCTCACCATGCCTTTCCTACAAAATCTTGCCTTCTCCCTCCGGAAGTACCTGCTTCAATCCACGGAGACTGACAAGCTCTTTCGCATGGTCTATCAACTGATGGATCGTAGGAATATCACCTACAATACCATCGATCAGCCAATCCATCATCATAATATCTTCAGACTGCAGCGCCTCGTCTGCATTGCAGCGCTTATTATGATCTTTATCATATAATTCTCCGGAAAACATCCAGTAATTTCCCTCAGCGATCGCATTTTTCATAAAATCAACCAGTTTGCGCGTGCTGGTCGGGACACTGCTACCCAAAATAACATCCAGCACATTTGCGGACAATCCCCACCAGTAATTCAGCGCCTTTGGCTCCTTGGTCGTGTCTGTTTTCCAAGATCCGCGCATGATACTGTTGATCAATTCCTCATAAAAAGCGCCCCACTGGTACACCGTAGTAGCTATATTTTTGGCACCATTCTCGGTCAAATGATACAATCCCAAGGCACGGTCCTCTTTCGTCGGCGAGATCATATTCTGCGAAGAAATATATGAAATGCCATGGCTTAAAAAGTACTCATCCGTATGCGCATCTTTCATCGTCGACCACTGCAAATGAATACGGGCACGTGGGTTGATCGCGCGCGCTCCCAGCGTAAATGCATTGATTCCCGGAATCACACCGTAAATCGGATAATCCGCCAGATATCCAATGTCATCCTGCTCACTCATAGCTGCTGCCACCATTCCCAGCAAAAACTTGCCTTCATAAATACGAATACCATAGGTTCGAATGGATGCATGCGGTGAATTTAACGAGCAATTCAATATTTTTGTATTTGGATACAACGGTGCCACTTTGATGCAGGCACGAATAAACATTGGCGCAATTGCAAAAATAATATCATATCCCTCTTCGCAAAGCTCCGTAAATAACTCCTCATCTTCCTCATAAGGCTTGGCGATAAACTTCTCCGCCTCAATCTCCCCGTGAAATACATCCAGAATATGCTCGCGCCCTAATTCCTGTGCATAGATCCAATCCGATTTTGATGGTGGTACATCATAAACAAATGCCACCTTGTGCACTTTTTTGGACTGGATCTTCTTGATCATAGACGTTTCCGTCGTTGGTGTGATCAATAATTCTACCGGTTCCTCTACGGTCAGCGTTTTGATTTCCGGCCAGATCTTTTCCAAATCTTTTTTTATCTCACCGGTTAATTTCTCCATGGACTCATTGTACGGATACAGGGACAGATACAATAACAGCGCATCATCCTCTGTAATATCCTTTAGCTCCAGTCCCCCCAACGCTTTGTATGCATTATAAAATGCCAAATGGAACGATGAAAAGTTCATGCGGTCATCATCCGTCCACTCTTCATTGTTCCCTCGTCCCACATATTTGCATAACTTCTGATATCCTCCGGTTTTGGTAAAGATGACATAACTAATCTTTGTTTTACGATAAAAATCCATATATTCATAATAGACTTGAATCTCCGGATCATCCGTTAAACGAGGCACCTTACGAATCACTTCCGCAGCGATAGTTGGAGAATCTACATATTTGAGTACACTGGTTCTCTTATTTCCTTCGATCACATAATATTTATTTAAAAATTCATAGGCCTTGATCGGAGTATGAATCCCCTCTTCAATCTGCGCATCATAGAGTGTTGACCACTTTGTAGCAAACTCACTGCCATAATCCAACAAAGGCATAAAATTAGATGCAAATGCCTGCGTACGCCCTGCAGAGGATGTTCCCACCACTTGTTTTAATGGAATATTTACCGTCCCCAGAATTTCCTCTCTCTCAATCCGGACATGAGAAAGAATCTCATCCAATACCGGAAGATACGGATATGCACCTCTCACTGTTTTATTTTTATATGCTTTTAAAGCTAATTTTTGTGCCTTCAAATAATCGTCGTATGCCATAACTCCTCCAATCTATTGCCTATCAATACTCATTACCGCTCATTGTCACGTTGCATCGAACACAACATGCCCGGAACGGTTTCTACTATATTAGTATAACAACCAATTGGGGCGAATGCAATCATTTAGGCGTCAATTTGCCATGCTCCATTTCATACACACGGTCACACAAAACTGCAATATCCTCCGATGAATGTGAGCAAACCATAATCGCCTTTCCCGCATCTTTTAATTGCAACAGATATTGCCGCATCTCCACAACCCCCTCCTTATCCAACCCATTAAAGGGCTCGTCAAGAACTAATACACTTGGATCTTCCATAATTGCCTGTGCTAACCCCAATCTTTGACGCATTCCTAAGGAATATTTTTTTACACAACGTTTCATATCCGGATCCAATCCTACCATCTGCATAACTTCACGAATCCTTGTCTTATCAATTCTATTTTGAATAGATGCTAACAACTGCAGATTTTTATAGCCTGAATAATTAGGAATAAACCCCGGCGTTTCAATAATGATTCCAGCATTCGGAATAAAATCTATATCTTTTCCAATCACTTGACCATCTACCTGTATTTCTCCAGAAGTCGGTTTCACAAAACCGCAGATACACTTCATCAACATCGTCTTACCGCTTCCATTTCTACCCACGACACCACAAATCTGCCCCTTTTGACAGGTGAAATCAACATTCTCTAATATCTTTGCTTTTTTTATCTGCAATGATACCTTTTGAACTTCTATCATGCTCTAGTCCTCCCTTACAATCTAATACATCAGCGCATTCCAACTTCGCATCTCCAAAATCATCACATCGTCACATATTGCTTATTATGTCAAAGATTACTATGTATTTTGCAGCTACAACATGACGATTTCTGCTGGCAGAGAACTATAGTAATTGCCTTGCCGCATTTACGTTTTAGGTGATTTCTAAATTTTGTTGTCTCTGATGATTGATTTACATGCCCTTCGGAGAACTCGAAATCCCGGAAGCAAGGTAATCATCATTTTTGAAAGGGACTTTGCGCTCGTCGTTACTTATGTCTCGTATTTCAGAGACATTAAGTAACGTGACGTAGCGCATCGTAGCGAAAGCGTCCCGTCCAAAAATGGATGATACCTTGCTAAACCGGGACATCTCAGACAATCCTTCGGGCATGTATTCATCAGAGACTTAACAAAATAAGAAATCACACAAAAACTCTGCGTTCTGCGGCAATTATCTTAGTTCGCTGCCGGCAGAACAAGTTAGTTTGCCGGCTGCAAAATATCATATTTTTTACTGACATAATAAGCAATATGTGACCCGACAGCATCTTTTGATGTGCGAAGTTTAAATCAGTGTACTAATAAAACATCTTTTTCTTCAACTGCTTTATAGATAATCCAATCATTATTATTTCCAACAGCACCAAATATGCATAGGAATACCCAAGCGATACAGAAAACTCTGTATAAACATACCTATTATGAAGTGCGAGCACGGCGTGACAAAACGGAGATAACCACATAGCCCCTATGCGATAATTATTAAAAATAAGTACAAATAAAATCGAAATCACATTCAACAGAATTGCCACTAATTTTTTATTCATAATCGAAAAATAGAGCGTCACCGTTCCCATTAACACCATGCAAAGCAAAAGTAATACTACGCCATGAATTACCGCTTGGTAAGGGGAATAATACTTAAAAACCTGTTGGTCAATAAATCGATTATTATCAGACAGCAATTTTTCATAACTGCTCTTATAATAGATGGTAAAATTACTCCATATATTTCCTATATAACTATACTTTGCAGCACAAACCATGCAGCCAGCCATAAGTAACAAAATATATGCCAAAGAATACAAGGTAATCTGCAAAAGTTCTCCAAAAAACCACCCTTTTTTACCGGCACGGTATATCAATAACAACTGATCACTATCCAACCTTGGAATCGTAGTGAGGATCAACACATAGCCCACCAAAAAAATAACCAGATAATACCAGTGGTTTAAGCACATAATAAATGTTTCAAATACTCCAAGCGGCTGTCCAACTTGTTTTGCATGATCAACCATCACTCTGACACCGTTATCCAAAATAAAACCAATGATCAACAACAAAATAATATTCTTTTTATCTGCAAATGATTCTTGCAAACCGGGTCGAAGTATCAATAAAACTTTTTTCATCGTAGCCCTCCGTTTCTATGATCTTTTGTTTTCCCTAGCGTTCTGTAATATCAAACTGCCTTTGCGACACATAAACCATCAACCAATAGTTAAATGCTATGATAATCACCGCAATAAGCAAAGCCAGCCATGTTCTATGTTGATAAAACCCCTCTACCGAGGAACCTGCATAATGCAAAAAACATGGATTGATCAGATCTGCCACTCTGCCTGCGAGAATTTTTCCATCTCTAAGATATTTGGTGGATAATTCCCCATATATTCTACACTGCAGATAAATTACTGCAATCGTGCTGCCTAATACCAAATATTTATCCTGTAGCAATACTCCCATCAAAAAACAGAAAGAACTATTTATCACGGAATACAGAGAAAAGAATAATATTCCTTTCATCAGTTGCATATAAATCAGAGTCATCGAAATCTTTTGTGCACTATCAGCTCCCTCTATCATCTTACCGGAAAACGTAAAGTATATAACTGAAAACGATTCATCAGACACTGGAATATAATCATATCCCACCAAAAGTGTAGCATAAAATAATACGATCGCCGTGATAGAAACACCTACTGCAGTAATCGCATTTGCAATGATTTTAGCAGTATAATATTCCTTAAAACTGCATCTTGTAATTATCATCCTCTTATTTTTCGTTGAAATTTCCTCTAAGTAATTAATCACACTTGGGAAACCACAAATTACAGGCATCACAACCGGCAAATATGCATTATCCTGCCACATACTGTCCATACGGATCAAATAGGAGGAATTTAATCCTTTGATCCAATTTCCATGAAATTTGTTCCAAATTGCCTGAAAGATTGTTGTTGATGTTTCATCTCCTAATACCTGTCCACTGTCCCCAAGCATAAACATAATATAAAGAAGTGCAACTGCAATCAAAAAATATCTGCTTTTTATGCTCTTTTTGATCTCTAACCTTATCATAGGATCAGTACCCCCCTGTTTCCTCATAATAATATAATGTCCCATCCAGTGCATCGACAATAACGCTAGCGCCATGTATATCATCTGTGCTTGTATCAAATGCAGATCCTGAAGCTCCTGTCATAAACACCCATACCGGACGCAAACAAGTCGTATCGTCTACGCACTGATACACCCCCTGAACATTATCCTTTGCCTCACGGTTCTTTTGTACAAGCAGATATACCAATCCACAATTTTGAAACGACATACCTCCAATATGAGCAATCTCTTTCTTAATTTTACGTACTGCCCAAAGTGGCGAGATGATTTTTTTATGCGCTTTCGTGCTTGCAATATCAAAGCATTCGAAACCTGTATTAACATAATCTAATATCTTCTTATGACACATAGTCGCCATAATGTGATTTCCGCAATGCGTATATGGATAACTTTTTCCATCAGCTAATAAAAAATCGGAGCTTGTATCCACTACCATTCCATTATATAGCCGTCCGATCACCATGCTGTAGCTATAATACTCTTGATCAGGTACTTTCATGACATACAAATGTTGTACTTTATAAGTAAACTTTTCCTTCTCAAACGACCGCATATGTTTATTAAAGAGACCTTCTGTATATGTAACTGCATCTAATACCGAAAGTTCACCGTCTTGTAGAGCATATTTGTCCTGCTTTGATGCGACCTCTCCCCATTCAAAATTATATTTTTTCACACAGTTATCCATTGATGGCTCAGGTTCATCTCCCAATGAATTTCCAGAGAAAAATCCCATAGAACTATAAGAATATGTTTTTCCGGTTTTCTTATCACTTTTTTCCTTCCCATAATAATTCGGAATATTGTCGTTTGGAAAATCCTGTTCTTGAATTTTCTCCCAATCCACAGTATCATAATCACTCCATAACGATTGGATCACTTTTTTTAGATCATTATCATTTTGGGTATACCAAGGGGTGAGTTTTATCTCCGAGATCTCTTGCACGTCTGGAAACATAATCATTTTAGGAAATTGCAGTCCATCCATATTAATCCCCTGCAACTTCAAAGTCTGTCGCTTTGCTTCTTGTACAGGCACTAACTTGTCCGAAGATAAATCAACTTTATCCGTTGTATCTTTGTCTCGCTTCGGCGCTTTTTGACATCCTGTAATGCATAATGTAAGAATTAATAATATACAATATAGTAAATAATTTTTGTGAAATACTCTCATAATCTTTATTATCCTTTCACCTGTGCTTTAATTGTAAAAGCAGTGTAATTTGTTACAGTCCCTCTAAATTTTATTTTCTGTTTTGCAAGTGGTATAGCATTTTTATATTTCATTGCCTTTCCATTTGAAGTCCCTGTAAATGAAACTGATGTAGTCGGAAACGAATTGGTCACCGATTTCACAGTTAAAACTGCATTGATATTCTAAACAAGCTCACCCTCATGGCATCTGTCTTTATTTTACATACTCTGAGGAATATATCTATAACTATTGCAGAATTCAAAAATAAAATGCAGAATTTAAAAGTCACAATAATAATTTATCCTCTGTGCTATATATCGTAATATTTCGCATACTCCTCTTGTACCTTATTATATTTACTTTGTGAAACACTGAGTTCTTTTTGAATGCTAATTTCATCCGTCAATCTCGCCGAATATCGCTGAATACTCTCGACATATCTCATGTTGACAAGAAAACTTTTATGAATGCGACAAAATCCATACATGCACAATATTTCTTCAGTTCTATCTAATTTCTGATACATAGAGTATGTTTTCGATACATTTTTGATGTGAAATATCACTCTATGTAAACAACTCTCAATATATACTATATCGCTAGGATATATCTTCTTATTACCTTCCACAAAAGCAAATTGTAATTTTGAAGTTTTCTCAATAAATCTCTGCATAAAATCGTCCATACATCTAACTATCCGCTTATCCCACATAGCATCACCTTTTATGATATTCTGCATTGCGTTTATTTTAGTTTCATCAACATGCACTCCCTGACATGCTGTCACGAAAATAATGCGGTAAGCATCTCCGATAATCATTAAATCCACCTCAGATGCAGGAGATTCTATGCAGTATTGATAACCATGTACCCGCATATATTGATCTACAAGCTTTTTCTCCTTCCTTAAATAATTTTCATCAATATCACATACTGCAACTTTCACCATTTCTATACCCCCCTCGTATTATTCGACAAATGATTTGAGCCCTGCCAAAATATTCCCTTTTATATATTAGACTATTTAGAAGCCCCAAAGGTTCATTTTATTTGAATAATTTAAAATGATTTTAAAAAAAGCAAAAACACTTTACTGTCTCATCGCCACTAATGATACTTTTATTCTTTGACAGTATAACACTTTAGAATAATCAATTCAACTGTTTCAATAATATATAACGAATCGCACGGCAAAATCCTGACAAAAAAATTTATTTTTTTAACATCATTATCCCTCACTTCTTTTGTCCTCAAATCTTACATGATATTCCCATTACATTATGATCCAGTTCCAGATTGTCTTCACCCAATAACTCAAATCCGTTGTAGCATTCACATATAAGAGTTCTTGATATAATTTTGTTATTGCATTCATATCTATCGCATATCCGTTTGTTGCATCAACATCCTGAAATGCACTTTTATCGTACTTTTTCACCCCTCCATGACATCGCCATTCGGAAATAGCACTCTGATAAAAGCTTCCGCGATCCAAATAGTTTACCCCACCTTTCACATAAAAACTACCGACATCAGCGCAAGCAAAGGCCGAGATTCCAATTCTTTCAAGACTCCCCTTCACTTCAATCAACCCAAACTCACTATTACGATAAAAGGCACCATCCGCAATCTCCGTCACACAGGATGGAATTGTCATTTGAGAGTCTGCATTGTCATTTTTGAGTGCTTGGCAAAGAATGTGACCATCCCTCGTATATAAAATTTCGTTTTGCAACTGATATGACGTATTCTCCTTATCAATCTGGATCAATCTGATCGGTGCATAATACAAAAACAGCGTATCCGGATCTCCTTCTTCGCCATAATTGATCTTTCCGTGAAATGCTTTGCCAATATAAAATGTTTTCAACTGCTCACAATTTCTAAATGTCTCCGGTGCGATATATTGTAAGTTTGACGGCATACGAAAACTCGTAATTCCTGTCCCTGCAAAAGTTCCATATCTCTTCAAATAGCCATCGAATTGTCCCTCATCATGATCTAACGCAAAATAGTCCACGCCATTCACATAGCGATCATATGGGTCTTCATTCTCCGAATCATAATAATGTATCACTCGCACATCAGACTTGTTGTAATAATCTGAAATTCGCTCCAGATGATTAAGCGTCTCCAAATTCACATCCTTAAGTAAAATACAATCAAAGAAACTTCCCTCTCCTAATTTGTGTAAGTTCTTCGGTAAGACAATTTTTTTCAAATAATAATTTCCCTTAAATGATAGTGGTGCTGTCTGACGAACAGTATCAGGAACAACGAAGGTTCGACCTTCCTTTCCCATCGGATAACAGATAAGTGTTGTCATTTTCTTATTATATAAAACACCATTTTGCGATCTGTACTTTGAGTTCTTAAAAGAGACTCGAATACTTGTAAGATAAATCTGTGCCCCAAATGCCCCTTCTTCAATTTTTGTCACACTTGCCGGAATATAGATTTCCCTTACCTGTATATCACCAAACATGTTGGCTGTAATCGTGGTGAATCCTTCCGGTAATTCCACATATAATTTTTCAGTTGCATCACCCAGACCTCTCCACACATCAAAACCCCAGCCGGGCTCATAATCATCCGATATTCCTCTTTCTTCTTCGGACGCATATTGAAGAACCGAAGAATCTTTGATTGCTGTAATCCCCTGTCGTATCACTAATTTTTTCACCTGAAAGTATCTGTTTTTACGGCTAAGTTGTTCATCTACACGAATGGTTTGCGACACAACTCCCCGTCCATAAAGTTCCAGCTTCTTCGACTTGCTGTCATAGCGGTATTTTGTCTCACCACCACAGCTTCCAGAGACTACTTTTGCCTGTACACTTTGTGCAAAAAACAATCCCCCTGCTACCATCCAAAATGCGATCATTAGTGTACTAATATAACCTGCTCTTTTCATAATCCCCCTCCTTGCAATCACTATTTTAACTGTACTTGATAAATTGCTGCTTTGTAATCTGAAACTTTGCTCTCCCTTTTATCTACTGCTACATATAGACCTGTGCTTGTAACCGATATGCCTTATATTTTAATGTATCACCTTGTATACTGTCTGTCAAATAATCTGCATCCAATGATAGCCGCACCGCCGCAAATAAGAAACAAAATAACAAATCCCATATATTTTGAAGATTTTTGTCTATAGGGTAATGCATTCCCGGAAGTATCAGGATCTGCATTCATCAACAATTGTTCATCAAACATGGTATTCATAAGACTCATAAATTCTTTTGTTGTATATACTTTTCCATTAACAAGTCCCTTTTTCCCAGCTTTAGCATTAAACACATCCGGTGCATCTGCAAAAGGTATCATATAACTTTCTTTTGCACATTTTACATATATCATATTTAAATAATACAAATCATTTCTTAACAAACGGATATCTTTTATCGTATTCTTTGCGCTGATTACTTTAGTAGCCACCGAAGCAACTTTGTCTTTATCTAAAACGGTTTGACCAATCTCCCCATCGTCTGACTCTGACATCCATTGATATTTGCCGTTCACTTTCTGCAACATTGTAATTCCTGCACGCCCTGATTTCGTTGTGTAGGGAACATACCATTCGTAAGTATCACCAAATAGTTTGTCGATATTTTTCCCCTTTTTCTTATATGCTGTAATCATCAGATCATCTACTAACTGTACCCGAAACGCTTTACTGTAATCGTACTGTTCTTTTCCCAAAGCACTTTCTTGTTCTTCAACCGTCTCTCCTTCTGTATCATTTTTCTGATACGATTTTGAGTGATTTGTAAGTTCTTTTTTTATTTGTTGTAACTCCTGTTTTTGTTCCTTTTCCTGCTTTGTCAATATATGCACTGTCTTTTGTTGCAAGTTGCTGTCCGCTTTTACTCCTGCAGCTGCCACCAAAAGAATACACATGGAAAATATTGCTGTCATTGTAACTTTTATATTTTTACTCATAATAATCCCCTTTTCTGTACGCAAATCCTTCATATATTGACCACCACGAATGCCACGGATCTCTCCGTTGCCATCATCTCTTGCATTATAATACGTTATTACCACCAAACAATAAAAAACCGCCTGTTAGAGAAATTTAGTTCTTTTGCTCCATTTTAGAAATTATAGGAAACGAGAAGTTTTATTAAATTATTGCCTTTAACCATGTGCCTACTTTATAGGATTTGATTCCTTTTTCACATGTCCACTTAATAGGGTACATTATAGTTCTTATACCTTACAGTTTCAATTCAGATATTACACGCTTAACCTCTTCTTCATTCAACTCTACAATGTCCGCAATAGATGCAATACTTTCACCACGTTCATGTAGCTTTTGAATCGTTCTTTCTCGGCCTTTCGCACGACCTTCTTCTCGGCCTTCTTCCTTTCCCTCTAGGTAGCGCTGACGATATTCATATTCTAATGTCATATAGTCCAACCTCCATCTCTCGTTTTGGCGGGCCGAACACACTGCTTCCTCCAGCTCCTCTGTAAATTTGTCCGACGCACCTTTTCCATCAATATAATCTAAAATCCGTTGCATTTCGGGACTCACATCGTCCATTGTTCCCTTTGTACTTAAGATTATCTTAACTGCGTCATCGTCTAATGTCAATGCTGTATTTTCCTGACATGTATTACAAAATGTGTAAATATGCCGGCCTTCTCCGAATGGATCAAATGTGCAGATGAAGATTACGTAACTTTTCTTTAATGTCGTATAATCTTGACCTTTATCCAATATATTGAGATCTATCATCCCCTGGTAATAACGCATCCTCTTCGGCAGGTTTGCGCCATCGGATGTCTGCATTTCCAGATTGAATACCGTGTTCTGATCATCCTCCACATATACATCCAGCCGAATCCCTTTCGCCTGTAGGGACAGATCAATGGTTTTCTGTGTTTGTGGATATACGATCTTTCGTATCTTCACACCTAAGATTGTCTCCAAAAGCGGTTTCACAAATTTAGGATTGCTCATGATCCGACTAAACATAAAGTCGTCTCGCAGTTCCAGTTCCTCATATTTCTTCATCTTCATTGCCATAGTAATCTCCTCTTCCCTAAAATATGCTACATTTATTGTTTCGTATGTTGCAGTATATCATTTTTGACCGAGGATTACTATTGATATTTTTCACATTCTCATGCATTAATTTTGTACATATCTCACAATATTTGTTCGTTTTAATTTTCTATATTTTGATCAATCAGTTTATAAAAAAGAGCAAACCAACGTTTTGCTCTGATTCCCTCTACGTTGCGAGCATTTTAAGATTATCTTAACTGCGTCATCGTCTAATGTCAATGCCAAGTTTCCGTTACAATCTATATGTTAAAAAACAGCCATTTCTCACCACATCATCCGATATCTTCTCGGTGTCAATCCTTCTATCTTCTTAAATGCCCGATTAAAATAATTGGGATCCGATATCCCGCACTTCTCCCCGATCATCTCCACTGACAGATCCGTAAATCGCAGCAGCTGCTTTGCACGCGTAATACGAATCTGCAGCAAATACGAATTCACCGTAACACCATAGGTCTGCTTAAACAGCTTCGTCAAATAATACTTATTGATGTAAAAACGTTGCGCCAGATCATCTAATGTCACCTTATCCTCATAATGCGATTCCAAATATTCTTTTACAAGATGAATACTTTCCTGCTTTGCTCCACCAATCTCCTGCTCCGACTGATATGTTTCCTCCATTAACAATGTCAAAAAATTCTGCAGATACCCATTAATCCGCATATCACGAATATAATCTTCCGAATCAGCTACGCGATATACCGCATCAATCACATCCATATATTGATCGATCCGTTTAGAAGGAAAAACATTTTCTCCGCCTCGGGATAAATACTTATCATAAATAGTGGCTGCCATACTGCCATTAAAATGCATCCATTTTAGAGACCATGGAGCATCCTTAGAACTTCTATGGTAATACGGATGTCTGCAATCAATAAACACACAGTCCCCCACAGAAAGCGAATATTTTTGTCCGCGAAACTGCAATTCTCCCCGACCATTCTTTACGACAAAAAACAAAAAAGAGTCCAGCGATTCTCTATGACTTTGATGTGGCTTCAATGCCTGCAGCGAACCAACCTCTTGCAAATATAACAGTGCTTCTTTTGCAAATAGAGTCGGTGTATAGATAATGCGGTCTGAACGCACTGCACGATCCGTGAAATATCCCATTTCCTCTATGCTCATACCGCACCTTCTCTCTATCACATTGCAAGCTCCATAATTCTACAAATGCTTTAATTCAGCACAACACCCTTACGCAGCATAAAATTGCCATATTGCCGTTCCTCGCCCGTCTGTATAATTGCGTAGGCTTTCTTGGCATGCTCATAAAATTCAAACCGCTCATATTCTCCGAGCTGCACCTCGAATCCCTCAATCTCACTGGAACGAGCACGAACCTCTTCCCACATCGTCGGTATCGGCATTCCTTTATCTATATCCGACTGCACCAGGCTCATCACCATGATCGGAGCCTTTACATACGTGTCTAACGGCATAACTTTCACAATGGCTTCCACCATCTCCGGTGCACTAATACAAGGGTACTGAATAACACGCTTTCCCATCGCTTCTGCCGGAAAATGTGCATCTGCGATGACAATTTCGTCATCATGTCCCATCTCGCATAGTATTTTTAACATCTCCGGGGTCAGCACTTTCGGAATTCCTTTTAGCATCGTTTGACTCCTCCCTTATTCCCAGATAAACTCCGTATCCCAAACATCAACGCCACTATCCTGGAATATGCTATATAATCTCTGGTGTAGCTGTTCTCTCGTAACGCCCTTCTTCATGATCACCTGTAAGAAACCGCCACCACCTGCGCCGGAAATAAACTGTCCATCCACCAGATCTTCACAAGCAAGAAATATCTGATCAATGCACGTATTCGTCGATCCCGCATCAAGCTGCTTGCTAAGTTCCCAATGCTCATTCAAAAGTGCCGCAAACCGATCCACATTACCACGTTCCAACTCAAATTGCATCAATGCTGCTGTCCGCTGCATTTGATCCAACGCATCGGTAGATTCCTTACGCCCACCGATATATCCACCAACAACATCCCGCAACAAATTTCTCGCCAAACGTCTCTGGCCGGTATAGATCAGCGCAAATCTCTCCTGCAGCTCCTTCTTGGTTGCCTCACTCAGTACCACATTTTCTACTTGAATCACCTGATTGATTCCAGGTTCTGTCGTAATCATCTTAACTCCCGCTGTCACGCCACCGACTTGATCCTGCCAGCCGCCACCGGTACTCATGATCTGCTCCATGCAAAGCACAATATCATAAAGCTCTGCATCTTGTACTTCCTGTCCAAAAAATTCAAAGATTGCCTTCACACAAGCCCCCGATAGAATGGAACTTGTGCCAAGTCCAGACCCCTTAGGCACACCGATCACCTGCGTCGATAAATAAAATCCGCCGCCCAGCTTCTCCAATATATCCGTCAATTCATAATGACCTTCAATCGGAATAATGCCACATGCGATCAATGCTGCTTTATGAAGGGCAAAGAAATCATATGGATTATTGCAATCCTGAATCTCCTCTACCGTCTTTGCAACACCACTTACACCAATGTCCTGACTCTCAAACTGTACCTCCAGCTCGGGAATTCGATGCATCGTCACCTGAATCGGATAATTGCCTTTCAGCTTAATCGCCGCATTTAATACAACGCCACCCTTTTCGTTACAATGTGGTGGTGTATCCGTCCAACCGCCGCCCCAATTCACACGAACCGGAAGCGAAACATGCACTTCCTCCTTCGCAATATGAAAATCATCAAAATCCGGAATCTTATCTTTGCCATTTTCGTAGATAACGTGCTGGATCTCATCAAAGCATTTGCTCTCTAATGCATCATACTGTGCTCCTGCAAAGCTTTGGCGATGATTTCTCATATATCTGGACAACGCATAATAAATGCGAATCTTCTCCGAAAATGCACTATGCTCTGCGCGCTCCATCAACAACTGATATTGTGCCTCGTTAATTCCTGCATCACCAAAGACACGCAATGCATCCTCGTAATACTCTCCCTGCATCAATCGATCCACGAAACAGGTCACAAGCACCTGGTTCTCAATCTTACGTTTCCACGGAACAATAGCGCGTACATCCGCTGCATTAAAACTGCTGCACAAACTCAGTCTCTTTGACTCCAACCAACTCTTCACATCATCCGGCTTCGCTGTTCCTGCCACAATACGGCATAAACGCATCGCACTTGCAACACTGGCAGCACGATCTGCCTCTACCGTGTAGAGATCAGCAAACCACAAATAACGCTCCTGTCCATTCCATATTTGCTCCGGCAAAATGTCGTACGCCGCCAATATATTTTGTATCGGTATCCCCATCCATAGGCTATTCTTCTCATAGGTTCCCTTTGGATTGTCCTCCGTACCATACACCCTCGTCACAAAAGTGCCATCCGAGAGTGCCAACGTGTGAAACACCATATTTTCCGGCAATGTCACATTCTCAATGCCAGCATTCGAAATAATCGTACCGGCCCCAACGACCGTATTCGGTCCAATATAACTATCCTCTATATAAGATCCCTGTCCTATCACGGCATCTGACGCAATGTAGGCATTGTTCGTCGCATATTCGTCCGCATCCTGCATATTCGTCAAAACACACTTCTGCCAGCCAAGGAATTCATAATCATCCACGCCAACCGTCACAAGTTCTCTAAGCTCTCTCGTAGTTCCAAAATGAATAAACTCCGCCGGAGACAGACAGATCAGCTTCATTGAAAAAGCATGCAGTGCCTCCCAGATCTGATTACGACACTCTGTCAGTTCTTCGCAAAAGCTCCCCTCCGGAGTCTCCCGCTGAAAATCATCCAACGTCGCTTCGCCAGCTAACGGATACAAAAAGTCCGCATAGAAACTTACTCTCGCAGTCTCATTCACAAACTTATGAAATTTCTCTTCACAAACGACGCCATCTGTGCTGATCAGACTAAACAACGCATTCAGTAGTTCAGCATCTAATACGACTGCGCCGGTATCAATATCAACCGCATCATTCTCATTCACCGCACCGGCTGCTCGAAGTGTCTCCACCGACTGTTTCTGCAGGCAGCGTGCTACATGATCGTGACCGTCATTTAAAAAAACACCGTGATTTTTGCCCGTCTCAACATCTTCCTTGATCGAAATCGCTGCCGCACCGTGATACTGTAGATCGATCTGCAACGGGTTAAATAAAAGCAGCACATCTCCCGATAGAACAACCATTCCATCTGGGAAACGTCCTGCTAAAGAAGTCATCCCTATTATAAATTCATCAAATAATGTCGATGGTCTGCCATTTGGCAGCTCCCGCGGCACCGGTGAAAACAACTTGCCACAAGCCGAATACTGTGGAACACGCTTACTGTCTCCTCCGGAGTGGATCACCAAGATCCGCTTGCCCCGGAAATGATTCTCCCTTGCATCTCCATCCTGCTCAGCAATATACTTCAATACATTAAAAGTTGCTCCACCAGATCCAACACGCTTACCATCCGGATCCGGTAATACCTTATAAACTGTCTTCTCCGGCAGCAAGCCTAACGTCAGCCGATCTAAAATCTGCTGCTCATAGGCTAACGCCTGCTCCTCATTGGAAGCTGTTAATATCACATAATCCCATGTGATATAACTGGATTTGCGCAAACTGCGCTGATACTCGTCCCACGAATCGAGGTAACTCTGGGCGAGGAATAGTTTTTTAAGTTTTCTTTTGGTCATTGGTATGCGCTCCTTGGGGTTATAATACGTATAATTCTTGAATTGCTCTGGTGCAAGCAACGTAAAATTCATTGCGTGTCATGTTTTCTTTGACAACTACCACTTTCTCAAATTCTAATCCCTTTGCCTGTGCAATAGTCAACACGTTATATACTCCTCGTTGTATTTCAGCATTCGAATCAAAGTAATTTACGACAAAACGTTGCAATTTTACCTTTTATATACTTAACAACTTCGAATCTTTCCGGAAGCGGATTCTGCTCACATGCGTTCTCACACAGTTTGTCACCAATCCGGCGGTACTTTTTCAGCGTAGTTTTTTATTTAATTGCATTCAAATATGGGACAGCATAAGCGAATATAAATGCTAAACCTAGAAAAACACCAAAAAACATATATAACCACATCAACCTGTGCGTTTTTTTATCCTCAATAACACTAATTTCTGAGATTGGTCTCACATGCAGTTCATCATATCTTTTTTTGTCTTCCATTGATGCCGTCCGTATTCTATTTCCAATCATCATTCCCATAATGCTACAAATAAGTCCAATAAAAAATGGATCAAGATATATCGGAAGTATTACACTAGTAATTGCAGCAAAACTCTTACTGATAACGCACCCCAAAAAACCTAACAGCATACCCCAAAAGGCTGCTTTTTCGCTCATATTTCTCTTCCAGACACTTGCAAGAGCAACTATCCCCCATGCGCTTGCGATTACAGTTCCACCAAAATACATAATTACAAAAATCTGTGGAGGATTAAAATATGCAAAAATTAAAACAACAATACTAACAGCACCCATAATAACTCTAGATGTTTTCAAATTTTTATCAATGTCCTGCTTATCACCTAAATTCATTATATCATTTGTTAAAGATGTTCCAATCAATGAAAGAAAAGTTGATGCCGATGAAATACCTGCAGAAAGAATACCAGTAATCATTACAACTCCAACAATCATTGGCATAATATTTTGAGCTGCCCAGATTAAACATGTACTAGCATTTTCCAAATTCGGATTAATTTTATATACAAATGCTGAGGAAAAATACAGAAGCATTGTAACTGTCACTACACCCATAGAAGCAAAAACGGATGATCTCATAACTGTATGCTCATCCTGTGCCATAAGATAACGACTTGTTTGCCAAGGACTTACCATAACAACAATGGCCCAAACGATTCCATATACCAAAGCCCATACCAGATTTTGAGTTCCAGTCGGATACAAATATGACAAATTATTCGTCCAACTGATAATTCCCGGATTAGATTCCGAAAGTGCCAATGATCGGATAGCTTCACCCCAGCCACTAGCTGCCGAAACAATATAAGGAATTCCTATTAATGCAGCTGCTAGGAACACCAAAAACATAATTGTATCGGTAATCAAAACTCCCATTGAACCAGAATAAACTGTAAATACAGTAAATGCCAACCATGCTAAAATCACGCACATTTTATAGCTCAATCCAGTAATCTGAGTCATCAGCGTTGACACTCCCTGAATTGCAGAAAGCAAATATGCGGTAACAGCAACAATTAATGTTGTAGAAGCTAATTTTTGTAGTCTTTTAGAATTGAATCGCATTCCAAAATATTCTGGAACAGTATTAACCTTTGCCCGTCTAATATACTTACCAAATAATCCAGCACCATATACATAGCCCGATGCTTGAAGAATTCCTACAATTACAATTCCCATGAAGAACCCACTATAGACTTCTCCTGTATCTCCCATAAAAGCTCCTGTTGAAAGGAAAGACGCAATTAGAGAACCTACAATTAAAATCACTGGTGCCTTTCGACCAGCAACATAGTAATCATTTGTATTTTTGACTTTTCTCCCTGCTATTACACCAATTAAGATAAAAATAGTAATAGCAAGAATGGTTCCTATCAGATATATATTCATTAATTAATCTCCTTCTTTGTTATATAACCATAAAAAAGAGCTGCTATAATATACCAGATTCCAAAAGCAATAGATAATATCAGTTCCATGCTTCCCACTCCTCCTTGTTTTTAATCCTAATATCTTACTTTTTCATCTGCTCCACCATGTTCCAATAACATCAGAGTTTACATGGTCATAAAGCATATCCATTCCATTTTCATCGCAAACACGAATTATAGAATATGCTTTCTCAATATCTTTCTTCAACTGCAACGGATCTGAATTTGCGAATCCTATAAGTGCAGCTTTTGTCAAAATCGCATTTTCAAATGTGCACTCCTGACCAATATAGGAATCTATGATATGAAGGTAGCAATCCTTATTTTCAGCAATTTGATTGATACCTTCTATCTTTGAAACTGTACCTTCTGTAACATACAAATTCAGTTCAATACCTTTTTTCATTGCGACATTAGGGTTCTCAGAAATACCTGCACATGATCCAGTTAGAGCATGATAAATATAAATATCCAAGTAGTTCATTTTTCCGCACATATAGTCGTATGAAAACTCCTGCTCGCCCCAAAGTCTAAATCCGCATTCAAAAAAGGAGAATTCCCCATTTTTATGGACAAAGCCAGAAAAGAAAATTGTTCCATCTTTTATGTTCATGTTTCTTATCATGCTTTCGATATTTTGGCTTACATTATCTAAATAATCTCTCTCGTATTTTGAAGGATACATCCATGCACTTTGTACAACCTTACCATCTTTTCGGTTTCCAGAGGCAGGAATAATATCGTCTGTTGTAAGCAATGTGATCATTCCATTGCAAACAGCATAGTGTACATCAAATTCTGTTGCATCTGTAATATAATCTTCAATTATTACAGATTTTTCTAGCGATTTCTCGTAAGCAATTTTAAATGCTTCCTCTAACCCAGCTCTATCATATGCAATTCCTACTCCTATCGATCCAGCTCTATCAGTTGGTTTTACAATAACTGGATATTTTGTAACTGCATTGAGTGATTCATATTCATTTATTGTGGGAACACCATTTCTTCTACATTCTGCTTTAAATAACGCCTTATCCCTAGTTATAGCTAATTGTTTTGAAGTGACATAACATGGCAAGTCCAACCGTTCACAGAGTTTTATCATGTTATCAATGCGAATTTCTGAAAAACCAGCGGTCACGCCATTGATTCCATATGTTCGGCATTGCTTCTCGAGTTCATCTATATCTGACCAACTAACATTCCAATATTCATCGGACACATTCTTAGCAGGACTTTTTCTGAAATCAGTATTATAATCCGTTGTTATCACATAAGCACCCAATTCTTGTGCTCTTTTAACGAGCGGGATTTCATTTGCTGTTGCTCCCAAAACTAATAGCTTTTTTCCTTCAAATCTCCTCAACATCTTTTCTAATCTCCTATTGTTCTCTCTGTTAGCAGTTTCGTCTATAACCTCCTCGTTTTTCTTTATACTTTTTGCATTTGCAGTATTCTTTTTGTAACGTAATTCATCTCCCAAATTCCGTATCGCTGATCCACTGGAATCGGTAAGATATTTTTTGCCATTTGATATTCCAGTTCATTCTGGTTACAACGATTAAACACTGCTGGCCATAATGTCGGAATAAAAATTTTCTCCGCTTGTAATTTTTTTCGAAGCTTAACTCCATTGTCCACATAATATGGATACATAAATGCACCGTCAGGAACTACCAATCTCAGTTGATTGGTACTTTCCAATCTTTCATGTAGATAAGCAAAGTTTTCTGTTCTTCTCTTTCTAGTGGCATCATAGTCTATTCCATGTAACAGGTTTTCTGTCAGCTTCGACATTCGTTTTATAGGTTCTTTTTGAAAAAAATGATTGTTATCTACATATTCCTGATAGAATTCTCCAGCACATCTTTCGTATCGGCCAAGTATGAAATGCATTCTTTCAAAGGATTCATCCTGCTCTAAAATTTCAATCTTCTGATCCGTATACAGAATTGCGCCATCTGTCACGCCAAAGAATTTTCGACATGTATATAATGTATCTCGTCCTGGAATTGGCAGTTGGAAGTATGCCTGTGCATTATCAACAATCACGTTCTTACCAAGAGATACTAGATATTCGTTAGACAACTGTCCATAGAAATTAACTACATACAGCCAATCTTCACCCCACTGCTTCACCTGAGGTTTGAAATCCAGTCCAATAGAATAATACTGCGTTTCTACTCCACAATTTGACAGCACCAAATCACAGGAATCACACATAAACTTCGGCATCCAAATTTTTTTAATTTGCTTTGCTTTTAGAATATATGCCAGCGCATTCCTTCCGCAATTCAATTTTACTGAATTTTCATGGAGCATTGATCCTGTATAGGTATCGAGTTCAATATATCCTCCAATTTCCTTCATCTTACCTCCACTTGATAATACTCGTTAACATTTCTGAGAATTTCATTCATTTCGTCCTAATTTTCAAATTTCATTAAGATAATGATCACGGTCTTTACTGCATTATCAAAGCACTCTACTTGTTCTCCGACTTTTTATAAAGACACTTTCTAAAATACCATTTTTAGCAGTTCTATAGCTACAACTTGCTGTGCTGATCCGCCCAACAAAAGAATTTTCTTCATGCTGCACACGCTCCTTCAAAAAGTAACAGGGTTGTATCTCAGCACTTAGATTGGTCAAGACTGTTTATCCCCCTAATTATTAATATTTAACTATTCCTGTGCTATACTCGATTTTGATCCAAGTATCTGCATTTTCAACCATATCCAACATTTGTTTTAATGATTCGAATTTCATTACTAGGATTCCTAACGTAGAATTTGCCCCTACAAACGAATGAATCTTATCACCTGGCTTCACAATTAAATGATTTTCTACTATATGTTTTTTTTCAATTGCCGGATCAATGACAACACTCTTCAAAACACCTTCTTCAAGGCTATGTACTGCATAATACGCCCAATACCCTTTCGGTTGAATCTGTGCTGGAAGCTCAATTTTTTTCCCCATTGCAGCCTTGACTGAACACTCAACCAAATCAATACCCGTTGCATAACGAATTGCCTGTGGAATATAATTACCGCCATCACGGGGAGCAACTTCCATCAGATAAACATTAAAGTCTTTGTCAATGCGCATATCGAAGTTATAGGTCGAAGTACGCATACCGAGCAGCGTAAGCAATCGCTGAATAGTATTATGGATTTTCACCTGCACATCATCCGGCATATTATAAGGAAAACTTGCTGCTATCGGAACAAACGGATTCTTGCAACGCTCATCAAAATGGTCATTTGCAAAATATCGAAAAGCAAGTTTTCCATCGATAGAGAGTCCATCTCCTGCAATCTGATAACCATATTTTTCTACAAATTCTTCTACAATGATTCGATGACTACGCGAATAAGACATTGCATATTCCAGAAGGTTTTCTGCTTGTTCATAAGAATCAATGCGACTCACACCTTTGCTGCCTGATGAATCCACCGGTTTTACAATAATTGGAAATTTAAAATAGTCTCTTTTGATATCCTCAAGTGCCTCATTGATGTCAGCATATCCCTTTGCTTCTGGCGTACAGAACCCATTTTCTTTCAAAAATGTACGGAATTTATCTTTATTACAAAGAATTTCAACCGATTTGTACGGACTACCTGGTAATTTCATCTTTTCCGCAACATAAGCTGCTGTTGGTGCAGCTGGATCAGATGCATAGGCCAACACACCATTAACCTGTTCTTTTTGCGCCACCTCAAGGACTGCTTTCTTGTCTGTAGTGCTCACAATATAAAACTTATCTGCTTTATATTGCCCTGGATTATCTATAAGGAAATCGCATAAAACTGTAAAATAGCCAAGCTTCTTGGCTGTTTCAATGGCCACAACCTGCTGTGCTGATCCACCTAAAAGCAGTATTTTCTTCATAATCTCACCTCAATATCACATCACAAATTCTATCCACATCCTCCAAGGGCAAATCAGCATACAGTGGAAGTGTCAACACGCGAAGTGCAAGATGCTGTGCCACAGGAGTTTTTTCAACTCCAGCAGTTGGGTAATTTCGATAACATTCAAAGCTGTTCGTCAACGGGTAAAAATACTTTCTAGCACCAATGTCGTCCTCTGCCAGCTTCTCAAGGATTTCATTACGAGTATACTTATACCCATCAAAAACAACCGGGAAGTATGCGTAATTACTTTCTACATTCTTCTGAATTGCACTAAGCTGAATCCCCTCAATATCAGTTAGCCTCTCACGATAACGCTCTACAACTCTTTTTCTCTTTGCAATTTCTTCATCCAAATGACGCAAGTTGCAGATTCCCATTGCAGCCTGAAATTCATTCATCTTCGCATTTCCACCAACAAAACATACTGATTCGGGCCCGTGAATTCCGAAGTTTTTCTGATCGTTTAACAACTGCACCCAACTGTCATCTTTAAAGCAGACAGCACCGCCTTCAATAGTGTTGAACACCTTGGTGGCATGGAAACTAAACATCGCCGCATCACCAAAGCACGCTGAAGATACACCTTTATATTTCGTTGCAAAGGCATGGGCCGCATCATAAACAACTTTCAATCCATACTTCTTTGCAATGCGGTCAATTTCTTCCACATCACACATATTTCCATAAACATGTACAGGCACAATAGCTACTGTGCGATCTGTAATATAACTCTCAATCTTTGTGACGTCCAATGTGTAATCCTTATTATTGACATCACAAAAAACAGGCACCAACCCATTTCTAACAATTGCATGTGTTGTAGAAGCAAACGTGAACGGAGTTGTAATAACCTCTCCACCTTTTGGCAAATCAAGTGCAGCTATTATGTTTTCCAAGGCGAGGTGTCCATTGGTATACAACGCAACGTGTGGGATATCAAGATAGTTTTCAAGTTTTTTCTGCAGTTCCTTGTGTTTTACCCCCATATTAGTAAGCCAGTGACTATCCCAAATGTCCTTAATTTCTTTACAATACTCTTCAAAACAAGGCATGGACGATCTTGTAACTAAAATATTTGACATAACAAACAACCTTTCTTTTTAATTTACCGTGAGCTTTCATTCTTTTTCAGAATAATATTGACCATCCCAAATAGATATTCATATTCTTCTAATTTAAATAGAGCAGATGCTCCAATGTAAATTACTGCACCTGCAATAATTTGAATCGTTAGTATAATAATTGTTGGTAACGGAAAACAACCAACAAAGTAGACACATCCTCCCATACCCGTTGCAATAACTATTGATGGCAAAATATCTCGCAATTGTTCAATATAATTGTAATTCAGCAGTTTCCAATTCGGCCAAGAGTTGATAATCTGGCTCAATATACTGGATACGATCAGGCTATATGCCATCGCCATAACACTAATGTTCATTGTCAGCAGCAATAAAGTTAATCCCATTGCTTTTTTGATAATTTCAAGCTTTAAGAAAAGATCACTTCTTCCCATAGCTTTAATTGCATTAAGATTCGCTGTGTGAATCGGCCAAAACATATAAGTGAAACAAAATATGCGCAAATATGGGACGCAAGAAAGCCATTTCTCTGTAAGAAGCAATTTGACAATCGGTTCAGCACAAAACAACAACCCCATCATTAAAGGTGCCATAATATAAGTGCTTGTCTTAATTGCACGCCGCGTCATGCTCTTAACTCGTTCGGCATTATCCTGGTGTCCCGACATCGATGGAAGAAGGACACTGTCAATTGAAGCATTAATGTTCATCACAATTACTTTTGGAAACTTATCACCTTGATTGTAATATGCCAAATCTGCGGATGTATAAATTTTTCCAATGATAAGATTACGTAAATTGTTATAGAAAGTATCCAAAAGCGAAGATACTAATAATTTCCAACCATATGAAAGTAATCCCTTAAGTCTCTCCCATGAAAACATTCTTTTCGGACGCCATTTAACAGTAATCCAAAGAATTAAGGTATCAATTGCTGTATTTGAAAGTTGCTGTGCAACAATAGACCATACACCACAACCTGCATAAGCCATTCCAATACCAAAAATTGCTGAAAAAATCGTACCACCTAATGTTGAAAAAAAGAATCGCTTAAACAACATATTCCGTGACACATAAGATTGTTGGATTCCTTTCACTCCAGATATAACTATCGTCAAACTAATAACTCGAATAATTGCTTTCAGCGAAGAATCACTGTAAAACCGAGCAATGTACGGAGCAGCAATAAACATTCCTGCATACAAAATTAGACATACTACAAAATTAAAGTAGAATACAGATGAAAAATCCAAATCATCAGCATCCTTCTTTTGTATAAGTGCAGTTCCAAGGCCACTATCCACGAATACCTGCATAATCGTGGTAAAGACCATAACAAGAGAAACCGTTCCAAAATCGCCCGGTGTCAAAATACGTGCTAGAACTATCGAAACAATTAAAGTAATAAACTGGGCACCACAGCGTTCTGCAAATCGCCAAAAGAAATTATTTATAACGTTGTTTTTTACCATTAGATTATGCTTCCTTTATTTTTTTTAGAATACTATAGAATCGAGGTAACCTAACTTTAATCCAGTATTTTTTTCTTTCATCACCATTTAATTGTTTGTAAAAATATTTATACCTTTTCAATACTGAATATTCTTTAAAACGAATAGCTTGATCAATCTCACATTTTCCCATATATTCTTTGACAGCCTCTGTATATTTTCCATCAGTATCTACATCAATCTGCTTCAACATTTTATTCCATTTTACCTGTGCAGACAAATCTTCTTCTTTTCTTGTTTTATGAAAAGTGCTTGACCATGAATTATCCGTCATACAACGATATGCAGACATACACATTGGCATGTAAAGCATTCCACCCCTTATAGCTCCTTGAATTTGCAAGGTATAATCTATTTCTATAAGTTTCCTGAATGGAAAAGTGGTTTCAAATGCCTTTTTTCTGTAAAAGAGAGAATTTGTTCCAACAAATCCACCGCCTCCGGCAATCACGTTTTCTATAGGTATCACCATTTCTATATTTTCTGGAGCAATTATCCCAAGGGGTTTTCCAGTTTTTGCATCAACTTTTCTCACAGCATGTGCACAAATATCAACATTAGGATGCTCTTCCATTGCATTAAATTGTTTTTGAAGTTTATATTCGTCTGTCCAATAATCATCGCCCTCACATATAGCAATATATTGACCTCTAATTTGTGAATCGACAATCTTATTTAATACTCCATTTTCTTTAGAGTACTGGTTTTCTTTCTCATAGATTGGCCTGACTATGGTTGGATATCTATTCTGGTATTCCGAGATAATTTTGGGCGTATCATCATTAGACGCATCATCATGCACTACAATTTCAAATGGGAACTCTGTTTTTTGTTGCAAAAATGAGTCAAGTGCTTTTGAAATGTATTTTTGATGATTATAAGTTAAACACTTTATAGACACAATTGGAATATCGCTATATTCCTTCTTCCATTTTTTCTTTATATTGTTCTCTGTTAAATCAACCATTTTATCTTATCCCTCACTATATCATCTACAAAATTTGTATGGATATGTCATTGATACTTCCGATATACAGTATATGAACATCCAGTACAGGAAGAAAAAAATAAACATACCACAACTTATCAAAAATCTGTTATTAGCTTTTTTTATTTGCTTTGGTAACTGACCAATAAGAAAGATATTGATTATACCAAAATAAAGACTAATTCGATGTCCATAAGACATGAATCTTGCCAATTGTAGAAAGATAATATTCATAATTGCATTTAACTTTAAATAATCAAATTCAAAGATTTTTTTTTCAAAAAAACGATTATAAAGGAAAAGAGAAATCAATTCAATAACATAGATCAGTGTATCTGTATTATGGCTAGATCCAGCCTTGCTTTGAAAATAAAGAAAATATCTAGGATCTAGCAATCCGATATTAACAAATGCAGTAACAATCAACTTAATACCAAATACTGCTATAATTGATAACACAATCATAAGAATTGTTCTCAGTTGCACTACTCTTTTTTTCTTCTCAATTTTTCGCCTACAAACAAACCAATGAACCACAATGAAAATGATTCCAGTCGCAGCAATTACATGAACTGCAGAAGCAATTACAATATATATACAATATTTTTTATAATTACCCGAAAACAGTAAATATATTCCCGCAAATAAAATGGCCATCGCCATATGTTGCCTGACAAGATTCAACGAATCATTATAATAAAGAAAATAATAAATCAACATAACCACTGGAACAGAGCAATACTGTCGTAACTTCCATGCTCCGAAATATATTCCTCCAATGGTAATCATTCCGAAAAAGAACAGCAACCACTGTATATTTCCAACTGTTTTGGCAACAGCATATACCATTAACAAATATAACGGCTCTTTAGCATATACTACTTTCAAATATTTTAGGAAGCTACTAGATACAATCGCCGTTTCAAAGTTATTTATGACATAATATTCAACATCAGTTCCTATACTTGTTGATCGCAATCCAGCAAGTAAGGAGGGAATAAGAATAGCGACAAGCGACAATAAAAAAGACCGATTTTTCTTCTTTGACTTTCCAGCATAATATGCAAATAGTCCAGACATTGTAAATGTTCCTACGTAAATCATTCTACACTCTCCCAATTCCTTCTTTTATTCACTAGTATAAACTTCATATATTTAATTTTTCTCACTATACTATTCTTTCTCTCCAACCCATTTTTAACTTTTACCGCTACATCTTCCTTATATGTCTTAATTAAATTCTCATTGGATACTCCACCAAACGTAAAATATGCCACTACTTGCTCTACTCTTTGAAACTGATTTCCTTGAAGATACACTCTCAGAAAAAAATCATAATCGGCACTAATTCGAAACTGAGTGTCAAATTTAATCTGTCGTTGTAACTCAGACTTGACAAATGCAGCCTGAGGACAGAAAGGCAGATGATATATTATAGTTTCTATAGATTTTGCTTTCTCAATATATTGTTCATTCGGCTTAATAAAGCAGGTATCTCCATAAACAATATCTGCCGATGTGTTTTCGAGTATCGTAATGACCCGTTCAATGCTGTTATTCTTATAATATAAATCATCCGCATTCATATAGGTTAAATACTCTCCAGTAGCTCTTTGAGCTCCCTTGTTCATTGCATCGTAGATTCCATTATCTCTCTCGGAGCTATAGTTGATTTTTATTCCTTTTTGCTCTAACTTCGGAATATACTTCTTAATGATCTCGTTAGTTCCATCTGTGGATTTTCCGTCTACAACAACCCACTCAAATTCTGTAAATGTTTGTTTCAAGATTGATTTTATGGTTTTTTCTATTGTGTTTTCAGTATTGAAACAAACTGTTATAATTGATAGCTTCATTTGATTTTCCTCAATTAGTCATATTTTTCTGTTAAAGTCAAATATATATCTTCAAGTTTCTTTGCCTCATGAGTAATATCATACCCGTGCTCGACAACATACTTTCCACCGTCATATCTATCCGGTTTTTCCAGTTCGAGCAACTTATCCACCCAGATCTGCTTTTCCAATGGAAGATACCACATTCTATCTACTCCACTTAAATTTGTTTCCTGTGGAACTCCTTCAGAACTTATGCATGTCAATCCATTCGCCTGTGCTTCAATTAGGACAAAACTAAGCCCTTCAAAAAGAGACGGAAATACATACAAATCAAAAGCATTATAATAATCTCTTGCATTTTCCTGCTGTCCCACAAGAATAATCTTATTGACTAAATTATTTTCTCTAATCTGCTTTTCTATGTCATCTCGAAGCCATCCGTCTCCAACACACATCAACTTATAGTTATCATTTCTTTTTAGTAATTCAGCAAACATATCAATCAGAAAGATATGATTTTTTTGTGTGTCAAATCTTCCGACATGTCCCAATAAAATAGTACCATCACTCACACCGTATTTTTTTCTTAGAACTTTTCTCTTATCAATATCAAATGCAAACTCACTTGTATCAATCGCATTATGAATTACGTAAGAGGGAGCATCCCCAAAGAGCCACTTTCCCGCTTCACCAGAACATGCAAATCGATTTGTAACGTATTTATTAATGTTTTTTCTAGCAAATTCATTAACCTGATACTTAATTGGATTGGTTGTCAAATGCTGTGTATTGTGGCTATGGGCTATTCGTACGGGGACACCACATTCTTTTGCCACCTTCAATATCCAGCAGCTCATTGCATCAGCATGAGAATGAACAATCTCATATTTACTGTTACTAAATACTTCTTTTAATTTTTTTTGATATTTAATTGGATGTTTACTCTTTTTTGGTAATCTATATATCTTACAGCCTAGTGATTCCAGTTCATCATCATAAGCACCTTTTTCATGCCCTGTCACAGCAAAATCAATATGTACCATTTGCGGATCCATATGGCGAATATAATTCATCATAAAAGTTTCAATTCCGCCACGATTCATCGGACCACCATTAACATATAATATATTGACTGCCATTTTACCTTCTCCTACTTTCCTATCATTGCAAAACTCTTTTTCATTCTGCTAATGTACAATTTTTCCGAAAAACACTCCACACATTTTTTTCTGTTATTTTCTACTATATCAGCATACTGTTTGCGGTTGATTCGTAATAACCTTCTACATATAGTGTCCGCATTGTCTTCTTGAATTATCACAATCCCATTCACGCCATCTTCCACAACATCAGGAATACCAGCATGATCCGTGGTTATGATAAACATTCCATTCCCCATTGCTTCCAAAATACTGATAGGCTGCCCCTCATTAGGATATCTAGTGGGCAACGCAAAAAGATAACACTCCTTTAGCAGATTTCTCTTTTTCTCTCCACCGACAATACCGTGATAGGTAATATACTCTTCCAGCTTATTGTCCTTTACATAACGTTCAAAGTACTCTTTTTCACAATCATCAAAAAATTTTCCAGCAAAATCGAAGTGGAATCTCTTTTCTCCTCCTGCAGACACACGTTCTTTCTCTGCCTTTGCCATTTCAAGAACAAACGGATACCCTTTACTTCTGATAAAATTGCTCAACCACAGTACATGAAGAATTTTTTTACTCTCTAAAGCCGTTAGCTTTTCTTCTATCTCCTTATCATTTAGAAGATACTGGTCATCGACGCAGTTCTCCACAACAAAGATTTTGTCATCGTCAATCATTCCCTTAAAAATTTTCTTGAGAGATTTTGACAGAACAATTGCTCCTGCAAGTTTCTTGATTGCTTTATAATTTGCTTTCTGCTGCCAGCTAGCCATATCGTTATCCACTAACTGACGGTAATATCCACCATGCAGATGAATCAGACATTTCTTGTGCTGAAATTCCAGCAACTTGAAGATTACCAAATCTCTCAAGTTACCGCCTTTTGTTTGACTGATCGTAAAATAAAACAAATCTGCTTTGCTCTTGCTAATTTTAATCAAATTCTTAAAAAAGCTTTTATTATTTGTGATGTCGACTTTTTCAAATTCAAACTCACCATCCGCATTCACTGCAATATTAAGTTCAGAATTGTACAATGTCTCAACAGCTTTGGATAATCCATGCATCGGAGGAGGAAACTGTGCAATAAAACAGATTTTCTTTTTGCTCATCACTTATTGCCCTCCAACCTCTTAATAACTCTCGCCGGATTTCCAGCAACCACACAGTTATCCTCAAATTTATCACATACAACAGCACCAGCACCAACAACACATCCATCCCCCAGCACCGTACCTTTTAATATAATGCTATTGCATCCAATAAAGCAGTTCTTACCAATCCTAATTTCACGACTGGGCACTAGGCTACTATCACCGCCATTTGTATCTTGTAACAATTTATTTCTTGCTTCCACTTCAATGGGATGGAAGTCATTGTCCAAAATCTTGCAATTGCCACCAATGCAGGTATTCTCACCAATGCTGATTTTCTTCCGAGCGTAAATCGTTGCTCCACTGATTCCCACATTATCACCAATCTCAATCTCCGCATCTGGAGCACGAGTAACAATGATCGTTCGGCTGTAAAGACCTACCAAATTACTGAGGAAGCTGCTCTTGATCGTGACATTCTCTCCAATCTTCAACTTGGCACCACCCTTGTTGAAGATGATCGGCACACCTTTTAGCAAGAGGTTATGTCCATATTCAACTTTCGTCATCTTCATAACCAGCTTAAACCAGTTACTATTCATCCATCTTGCCTCCTCTACAATTTTACAATCTCTTCCGCATATTTTTTCACCGACACATCTCTAGTCAGATTCTTTTCCAAATTCTGACGACTCCTAACTCCCATTGCTTTCAATTCATCTTTTCCAGCATTATCAATGAACCAGCGAATATTCTCTTCAACTTTATCATACTCACCCGGCTCACAACAAAGCCCACCTTGAACATCCTCAATTAAGCATCGAACCTCAGAACCTGATTCAAGAACTCCGATTATCGGCTTTGCAGCTGCCATTATTCCGTATGCTTTTGACGGACAGCTAACGCCTTTGATTCCTTTTGCATTCACACACCAATGGACATCCCCGGCATTCAAGCTATAGATCAAATCGGCTTTATCTTGGTAAGGAATGAATATTACGTTATCCATGTGATGCTCCTTCACATAATTCATCAACTTATCCAACACAGAGCCCGCCCCGACAAAAGCGAATACAACTTCACGACCATCTGCGGTTTTAGTGCCAGGCTTGAACCTTTCTACAATCTCAATCAGATTTTCTAAATCATAGTACAAGCCAATGTTGCCAGAATACATAATGACAAATTTCCCATCCAAACTATACTTCTTTTTGAAAGCTACAATTCTTTCATGATCTGGCTTCAAAGGATGAATTTCATTTTCATCAATCCAATTGTTGATCATGACTGTTTTCGGTACTTTCTTTCCCTTGAAACGCCTCTCGACTGTTTCTACTAAGTCCCGCCCAACGGTAATGATGAGATCACTATGCTTACAACTTAACTTGTCAAACCACATCATTGTATTGGTGATCAACTTATTCTTACTGTATCCGACTGCCAGCACCTGCTCTGGGTTAAAGTCCTGAATATTGTATATATACTTGGCATGCTTCACCCATTTTCCCCACACACCCAACAAACCACCAAGGATCGGGGGTTGAGAGATAGCAAAAACATAGTCCATCTTTCCTACTTTGAAAGTAGCTCTCATCGCACCCAAAAAATAAGAAAGGATATTTTTCACACGGCTTTTCTTATTTGTCTTGCTAAATTCAGGTACTCTTATTCTTAAAACTTTTACACCATTAATTTCTTCTGCGTAATACTTCTGTATCTTATACTCATCTTGGATTGTCCCCAAGTAACTAGGTACTACGCAAATAACTGTGATATTAAATTGATCCAGCATACCCTCCGCCAGTTCACGGAGAATCTGCCCCGTTGACGCAGTATCTGGAATATAGTAATGAGCATATATCAGAAGATTTTTCTTGTCTTGCATTCCACTATATTCCTCTCGCATAATTTTATTTATGTTGCCAAACATATTTTATCTTATATGTTTGTAATCACTCACCCTACAACCACAACTTCCCCAACCTCCAGCACTACTTCCGTCTCTCGTTCAAACAACTGGATCTTCGCTTTTACCTCCTGCCGTTTGGTATCCACGCTAATGAATGTGCCTTCCATACCTTCAAACGTACCGCTTGTAATGCGAACGGTATCTCCTGCTTTCCAGCTTTCCATGGTTTTTTGAAATTGTTGTTGCTCTTGTTGCTTTGTAATATCACGTTGTTGTTCTTGCTTTAGTTTTTCTTCACGTAAGTTTTCTTCGGTTGTTTTGCCAATGACTTCGAGTGCGACTTTTGCTTTTGTGTATCTGCCAAAGAGTTCGACTTCGATCTCTGCGACACGCTTATGACGATCGACGTAGCAGATCTTAGCATGTCCATAGCGAAGTGGACCGCTTAGTATTTCAATGCGCTCACCAACCTGGTAACCGACCGATGGTCGTACGATGTCTTCGTTATCCATCATTTCCCGCAGATATGTCTGCTCTAACTCATGGATCGGCGTAAAGTTCTCGGCACTGCGAAGTACTTTCGTCACTTCCGGAATCGCATAGCAGGCACGGATAATGTCTGTAATGCGATTCTCGTCGGTATCAATAAAGATATAGCCGGGGAAGAGCGTCTGGATCAGTTCTTTCCACTCGCCACGACGTTTCTTAAGTGTTACGCATTTCGGCAGGAAGATCCGTTCATACTTCTTGGTATTGATCACCTGCTCGCACAACTTTATGATCATTTCTTCATTACCCGTCTGCACCTGCATCACATACCACATACGAATCCTCCATTCATTTATATACGAAAAAAGCACAAATCATGTTCTGATCTGTGCTGTCGCATTTCACATATTGAAGAATTGGTACGGTTCCGGTATTATGTACCGAAAAAAGGGTATGCTTCGCCACTTCCTATCAAATACTCAAAAAAAATAAGCAATCAATAGAAAATCATCAGCAAATATAACCATCCTACTCTCATAACGCGACAATGCGACGATTACTCAATCAGATTTTTGTAACTTACGTATACGCTACTTGCGAAAGATAATTCCCCGCAGCAATTGCGCTTAGATACTTTGAGAGTGTACCTCGGGAAAGGCACACTTCTCAAAACACAACGTATAATATTTATATCATGAAGCGGCTGCTTTCACAAGCCGCACCATAACCATATTTACATCGCACCTTCACGATGCAGCACGACTAACACCGTCTTGAACAGGATCTTAATATCAAGTCCAATGCTCCAGTCATTGATGTACTTCGTATCGAGTGCCACAACTTCTTCGAAGTCGGTGATATCACTTCGTCCACTGACCTGCCACATTCCGGTGATTCCCGGTTTGGTTGCAAGCCTTGCACGGTGATGGATTTCGTATTTTCCCCATTCGTCCATTGTTGGTGGACGTGTTCCAACGATGCTCATATCACCTTTGAGTACGTTGAAGAACTGTGGAAATTCATCGAGACTCCAGTCTCTGATATAGTTACCGACCCCTTTCTTGATCGTGCCATCAGCACACTTCTTGCAGCCGATGATACGAGGGTCGAACTCCAGCTTAAACATCATGCCGTCTTCTACACGGTTTTGCTCCATAAGCTCCTGCTTGCGCTCCTCTGCATCGAGGTACATACTGCGGAACTTATAGATCTTGAATCGCTTACCGTTCTTACCAACTCTCTCCTGTGCAAAGAAGATCGGTCCCGGCGACTGAATATAGATTAACGGTGCCAGGATCACGAATAAGATTCCGGTAATGATACATCCAACAATTCCTCCGCAAATGTCGATCAATCGCTTGAGGAACAAATCTCTGCCGGATGCATAGTTTAAGGTTGTCGTTAGCACAGTATAACCGCCCATATGCTCTACCATCTGACGATTAAGAAGAAGTTCCTTGTTTTCAAACAAGTTTTCATGCACGACGATGCCCATATCGACGAACTGTGCCACCAACTCCCTGCGCGTTTTATAATTATGAGGACACGCCATAAATAATTCATCCACCCAACCCCTGCAGACATACTCTATGACGGTGCTTTCTGACGCTACGACCGGAATACCTTTGATCTGCTTGCCGATCATATCTTTATCTAATATTACGATACCGCGCACCGTATATAGCTGATAATATGTGTCCCCCATCGTTTTCAACGTCTCGTAAATGGCATCCGATGTCGATACGATAAGTAATGCCGGTTTTTCACCGCTGCGACGCATCTTGTTGACTGCTCCTTTCATAATAAGCCTTGTCACATAAGAAATCGGCATGTAAAATGCAGCGCACAGAAACAGCACGGTTCGCGAAAATGGCTGTGCGTTTTGCACTGCAAACAAATATAAGGTAAATGCCAAAATGACGTACACATCATGTTTGACGGTTGTATACAGTTCCTGAAGCATTCCGCGCTTTAATACATTTTTGCATGTATTGCATACAAAGAGCAATACAAAATCAATAAATCCAAGCACGATCGCTGCACTACGATATAGTTGAAAATGATACGGATTCACCGCACCATGACGGATAACATATGCAATTAAGAATGAGAGTTCCAAACAGATTATGTCTAATATAATAAAGTCGATATGTTTATACCAGCCTTTTGCTTTACGTCTGTACATTCTCTCACCTTCCTTTTATCTATAGCGATACGCTTATGTTCCCCACGCCTTACCATTCGTTGTCATCTATACTACATATAAACTATAGGTCATTTCCCACAGTATTATTTTCAATTTCTTTCTCTTGCAGTTGAATTTATCATAAACTGCTATCATTATACCCACTGATGTGGCTTTTTTGTTCTTATTAATGTTCAGATATCTATTGGCTTATACGCCCCTGTCACCAGTGCAGTTAACCATTATCATGGTCTGCAACATGAATAACCCCTTATTTTGAAAAAAAAGCAAATTGCTTACAAATCAGATTTCTCCGATTTGCAAACAACCTGCCCCGACACTCACCTTAGACGGTACGATAAATTATTTTACCTTACCCTTGAAGCCTGCCTTCTTGAGAGCCTTCTTGAACTTCTTGAGAGCCTTCTTGCTCATCTTAGGAGCCTTAACAGTGATCTTCTTTGTGTTGAGACCAGCAAAAGCACCCTTCTTGATGGTAACCTTCTTGTTAGCCAAAGTGATAGTCTTGAGCTTCTTGCAGCCCTTGAATGCATTCTTGCCGATGGTCTTAACGTTCTTTCCTACGGAAATCTTCTTAACCTTCTTGCAGTTCTTGAATGCATTTGCGCCGATAGCAGTAACCTTGTATGTTACACCCTTAACCTTGATAGTTGCTGCAACCTTAACTGTAGCCTTTTTAGACTTAACAGCTGTAACAGTTGCTGTACCCTTCTTGGAAGTCTTAACAGTAACACCCTTAACGGTAGCCTTTCCATTGACAGCCTTTGGAGCTGTTACTGGAGATGTAGCTGCACCTGCAGGAGCTGCTGCTGTAACTACTAATGCTGCTGCTAAAGCACTTACTAATACTTTCTTCATTGCCTTCATTGTCATTTTCCCTCCTTTCGTATTCGGAATCATCTATGAGTAAACCGTTCCCCCAAAATAGGAACAGTAGACCCAGCATAATCATATGAACCGATCAGTTCATTCTCTGCTGTCATATCACCAAGGTGTCAATAACACCAATGCTGACAGCCCATAATTACTTGGAGGCGTAATAATATTCATTACCCTTGCTGTTACTGCCATAATAGCCGTAACCATACCCATAACCGTATTTCTTGCCGCCATACTTCTTGTAGTAATAGCTTCCTCGGTTACCACCGACACGGTTAAGTACGATACCAAGTACCGGACAGCCTGCTCTTTCCAACTGTCGAATGGAGTTGCGCACCATTTTCTTCTGTGTAAACCCACCACGTACTACGAGAATCGCTCCATCACAGAGGGAACCTATCTTCTCGCCATCGGATACGAGGTTGAGTGGCGGTGCATCGATGAATACGTAGCGGTACATATCAGCCATAGTATTCAGCATATTTTCAAACTGTTTGCTCTCCATCAACATGGATGGATTGACAACGTTTTTGACATTCGGCAGAATATCTCCACCGGATATCTGTGTATGTAACACAGCATCCTGAATTGGGATGTCATGTGCCAATATATAAGAAGTACCCCAGACTTCACTGCCATCATTCATTGTAATGTCATATTTGTCTGTCATGACGGACTTACGAAGGTCGGCATCTAACAGGATCGACGGTGTTCCGGATTCTGCCATCTGACGCCAAAGCTGCATCGTTACAAACGATTTTCCCTCGTCTGGCATAGTACTAATTACCATAATCTTTTTAATATCGCTTCCCAGGAAACTAATATTGATACGCAGTCTGTTGACCGCTTCCTCTACTGCATAGGGCAGCGTCGGCATATTTCCTATGGTTACTTCATTCATATCGCACTCTCCTTTGTGTTTTCGTGCTATCTAACGGTTTGTTTCGTTTTTATTGACTGCATAAGTGCTGCGCTTTCTGCATTATTTGTTTTGTTCTTGCTTCTGATCGTCTTTTTCCTTTTGCTTTCTGGCTTTCTTGCGCTCTTTGTGGGCTTTCTTCTTCTCCTTAGCGATCTCTTCCTCTCTCTTATCGGAGATTTCTGCAATATCACCCTCAGGGATAACGGTAAGCGGCATTACACCAAAGGCTTTCTCAACCTCTTCTGCAGATCGCATCGTATCGTCCATCAGGAATAATACAGTAAGCACTGCCATCACAAGCACTAACATTCCAATAGCACCGATTGCGGTATTCTTAACCAGATTCGGCGAACATGGTCCTTCCGGAAGCACTGCCTTTTCAGCAATGTTCGGAGCCGTTGTCTCCATCAGCTTCGGCAGATACGTTACCGCTGTCGCTGCTACGCTGTTTGCGATCGTCATTGCCTCTTTTGCTGAGGTGCTCTCTACCGTGATCGCCAAAATACGAGTCTCACCTACCGGTGCGATCGTCAGCATTCCGAGCAGCTCCTCATATTCGTAGTCAAGGTTGCAATCCTTAATAACATCCTCTAAGATCGGACGGATCTTGATCAACTCAGTATAATCCTCCGAAAGAGAGGTACCGATGTTCAAATCATTCAAATCAACGATCTTGTTATTGGATGCTGATACTACATATAACTTTGATGTTGCCTGATACTTTGGTGTGATCAGGAAGTGCGTGATCGCCCCTGCAGCAACACCACCGACTAACAATGCAATGATCAATATTAAAATTTGTGAGCGAAAATATTGAAATAACTCCAATAAGTCAATTTCTACTTCTTCGCTGTCTTGGTCCTGGATTTGAATTTTGTCCCTTAACTTACTCATTTAAGCTCCCCTTATCAACATGCTCTGTGTATATCTCTGATCTCCCATAATATGCCATTATTACCTCAGCACTATTTCTTGAAACTCTGTATGGCAGATTAGAATGCTATTTATTTGTCTTAGGCTGTTCCATCAGCGGATATAATTTTTTGACTATTTGCTCAATTGATGCTGCATCCGCATAAAATTCTCTGTGTTCTAAGCCATCTCCTAACGCCTTGCCCAGCTTTAATTTGCCATCTATCGTAAGCATTCCCTGGGATTGGTACTCATTAATTGTGTCTAAATAATGCATCAAATCATTTTGATTAATTTCGGATATTGCATATGAGTCTAATGCATTGAGTAATGTTGCTGCGAACTGATTATCTTCAGCAATCTTCTGCTTTGCCTTGTCCGCAAATGCACTCATATACTGTCTTTGTCTTCTCATTCGTGATGTGTTTTCTTCATCTCCAACTCCATAACGGTCGTGAATATAGTGAAACGCTTGTGAATCTGATAATGTGATTGTCTTGCCCTTCACCATTGCCGCATCCACGCTTGAAAAGTCGTCTTCCAACGTTACGGTAACACCACCAACCTGTTTATTAAGGACCGGTATTGCTTTCATTGGAAGTTCATAATAACCATCAATCGGTACGCCGCCAAGCAAATGAGATACTGCAGTGATCGTGTTTTCACATCCCTGCTGTCTATTGCCTCCATACCAGTGTGCTGTACACAACTGAATATCTGCTGTTGCCTCGCCTTCACCTTTGTTGTCCAATAGATGAATTTCCGTCATAGTATCACGGTTAAGCTGCAACATTCCATAGGAATGATTCTCCTCATCAAATACGACCAATAACATAAAATCTGCCATGGCACCCTGATAATCCTCGCCGATGCCATCTTGATTGCCACTGACATCTGTTCCGATGATCAACCATGAAGTTACTTTATGTAATAACCCGTATTTATGATGGTTAAGTTTGACTTTCTGAAGGGAATCCCAATCAATTGGCTGCTCCGTTTGCTCTGCTGTGTGGTTCTTCGAGCCTTTTTGTTTCCGGTTCGTATTGCCGGAACGATATTCCATTAAGAATAAGCCCGTCAGACCGATACACAACAGTACAATAACCGTAATGCATATCGCCTTCGATCGATTACTCTTCCCTACACGCTTATCTTCCATTATGGTAAGATCCTTTCTCCCAGTGCATCAATTTCTTGCAAATACTGTGCACCAAGCTTGCAGGCTATGACGTTTCTGCCCTCCTGCAGATTAGGCAGCCTCGTTTTCATGTTATGGCAATCCGATCCAAGTATTACCTCATAGTCACCGGATTTTAAAAACCCAAGCGCCCTGTGTCTGGTTCGCCATGACAGGAAACTCTCTGTATTGATCTGCGTATACACCGGAAGATCAAATACGGCTTCCCAATATTTTTTGTCTTTTTGAAATGGATAATAACGCTCAATGTGTGCAATGATCAAGGTAAGCTTTCGCTTCTGTACAAGAAACTTTACGTCCTCAACCACTCCTTTATCCCACTGTGCAAACGGCATTTCTAATAAGAGAATATTCGTTCCTTCGATACAAAGCTCCGGAACCATCTCTGCTTTGCCCATGCCTGCGAAATAATACACCTCAGCACCCTTGTAAAATACTGGAGGCTCGATGCCCTTCTCTTCCATTCGGAACAGCAAGCGTTGATATGATTTCTCACGTCGATCCAGAAAATTTTCTACCGAATCCTTCCCCGCATAAAAATGTGGTGTAAAAACGATCCGATCAACTCCCTGCTCTTTCTCAAGAGACAAAAGTTCTAAAGATTCCTGTGAGCTACCGCTCCCATCGTCAATACGTGGCAAGATGTGTGTGTGAAAATCTATCAAGTCGTCATCTCCCTCCGGCAGTCTGCCTGCGTCACAACATGTGCTTGCTTTCGTCATTATGCAAAACCTTTTGTCATCCTGTTTCGAAATGACATATTATGTATTTTTTCGACATACAAAACACATTTTGTTCACATTTCAATCAGCCGAGTGTTATTTTAATACATGACTTTTGTGTTGTCAACTTTAAAATCTGTCATGTTGTTTTTCGGTTTTTTCCATTTTTTAAAATTCATGTTGGTATCCATACATTTTATCCAACAAATAATGTTTTAATCGGCTGATTTTGTATAAATCATACAATAAAACAGATGCTTTGTTTCTTAAATTTTTTCCAGAATTTTATCGAAGTAATTCTGCCGATTTTTTTATTAATAATTTGTTTTTTTTGTGCAAAATAACTTCGTTAAAATCGGCTGTTTGACACGCACAATAAATGAAAAGATTTCATCCACTTTTTACAATATTCAATTCAATACTATCGTAATTCATTAATACAGATTACTTACTTTGAATTTACGTTCTGCCTCACGCCGTTGATCTTTCTTGGCAATATCCTGTCGTTTGTCATACAATTTCTTACCTTTTGCTAAGCCAATTTCGACTTTGACCAGGCTGCCGCTGAAATACACGCTTAGTGGCACGATCGTATAACCCTTCTGCGTAATATGCCCTTGGATCTTGCGGATTTCCTGGCGATGCAGCAATAATTTACGCACGCGCAGTGGATCTTTGTTAAAGATATTTCCTTTTTCATAAGGACTGATGTGCATATTGTACACAAATACCTCATCGTGTTCGATGCGAATGAATGCTTCTTTTATACTGCATCTGCCCATACGCAGAGATTTCACTTCTGTTCCGGCAAGAGATATCCCTGCTTCATATTTTTCCTCGATAAAATAATCATGATATGCTTTTTTATTATTTGCGATCAGTTTCTTCGCCATGTTCGTTTTCGTCCTCCTCATTCAATTCGAAGTCGATCGTGCGAAGCAGCTTGTCTACTGCCGACACGGTCACGCGCACTTTCTGGCCAAGCTTATATATTTTGCCTGTCTTCTCTCCAACCATTTGATAGCGCTCTTCCTCAAAATAATAATAGTCTCCCGGAATGTCTGCAACACGCACCATACCCTCGATCGTATTCGGCAGTTCTACATACATACCCCAGCTCGTCACGCCGGAAATCACACCGTCGAATGTCTCACCGATAAATTGCTCCATATATTCCGCTTTTTTCATTTTTTCAACTTCACGCTCCGCATCATCTGCCCTTCGCTCCAGTCTACTTGCCTCTGCCGTCACCTCCGGCAGTATCTGTTCATAATGACTGATCCGCTTGTCTGTCAAGGCACCGTGTAGATTTTCTTTGATGATACGATGGATCTGCAGATCCGGATATCGGCGGATCGGCGACGTAAAGTGGCAATAATATTTCATTGCCAGTCCGAAGTGTCCTTCACATCCTGTCGTATATTTTGCCTGTTTCATAGAACGCAGCGTCAGTCGACTGATGAGTCCCTCCTCTGGCGTTCCTTCCACTTTGGAGATCAACTTTTGCAGTTCCTTTGGATGTATTTCATCCTCCGCACCAGTCTTAATGGTATATCCAAAATTATTGATAAATATGCCGAGCTGTAATATCTTTTCGCTGTCAGGTGCTTCGTGTGTACGATACACAAAAGGAAGTTCCTGCCAATAGTAATCTTCCGCAACGGTCTGATTTGCCGCCAACATAAATTCTTCAATAATACGATGTGCATTATTGCGCTCGTATTCTGCTACATCGATCGGTTTTCCTTTGGAATCCAATGTGATCTTGCTTTCCGGAAAATCAAAATCTATAGATCCACGTTTATCACGACGCTTGCGCAAAATAGATGCCAGCTCATACATCAGTTCAAACATCGGTATCAGTTCTTCATATTCTTTGCGCTCCTCAGGATCCTGCAATTCAACAATCGCATGAACACTTGTGTAGGACATTCGACGATCGACGTTGATCACAGTTTCCTCTATGCGGTGTTTTATGATCTCACCTTTGGCATTGATGTCCATCATACAGGATAAAGCAAGACGATCTGTTCCCTGATTTAATGAACATATTCCGTTTGACAGCTTATGGGGCAGCATAGGAATAACGCGATCGACCAAATATACACTGGTTCCTCGTTTAAGGGCTTCCTTATCTAATGCAGAGGACTCTGTTACATACTGACTGACGTCCGCAATATGCACACCCAGATGATATATGTCTCCTTCTTTGGTCAAGGTTATTGCATCATCAAGATCTTTGGCATCTTCACCGTCAATCGTTACCGTCTGCAAAGAGCGATAATCTACGCGTCCTTTCTTTTGTTCTTCCGGTACTTCGTCATCAATCCCCGCAACTTGATCCATCACTGCATCCGGATACTCTTCCGGCAGACCATACGCTTTGATCACAGATAAAATATCAACACCGGGATCATTGATATGACCTATAATTTCCAATATTCTGCCTTCCGGATTGTGATTTTCACTGCCATAGTCCGTAAGTTCTACGACAACTTTATGACCGGTGACAGCACCTTTGCTTTCTGCCTTTGGAATATAAATATCTTTGGTGAACTTATGGTTGTCAGCAACGACAAAACCGAAGCTTTTACTATTGGAATACGTTCCCACTAAGATTGTTGAGGCTCTCTCTAATACGCTCACAACCGTTGCTTCTTTACGTTTGCCACGTTGCTTGTCGTCTACGGAAATGCGCACAGTATCTCCGTCGAGTGCATTCATCACCTGATGCGCCGGGATGAAGTAGTCCTCCTCTTCTCCCTCAACACGGACAAATCCAAACCCTTTCTGTGTTGCCATAAAGCGGCCGGTAAGCAGATTGTCGGCCAGTGGCCGCACTTTTCCACGCTGACTGATATGGATCTTGCCTTCCTCGCACAATGCCTCGACCACGCGGCGCAGGTCTTTCTTTTCTGCGGCAGGCACCTGTAATACCATCGCCATTTCCTTTACAGACATCGGCTTATATTCTTTGTCTGTAACAAAATCATATACTAATTTCTTTTTATTATCGAACTCTTCTTTTTTCATACAGATCCTCCATTTTGAAAAAAGGGATTGCCAATCGGCAATCCCTGTAATAATGCATTTGTGTACAACGGCGAAACTGTCATCGCTTTAGTAACATATTCCACCAAAACAACAACCATACTGCCATCGCTTAAGCAGCACGCTCTCTCAAAACAACAACCATACTGTTATCGCTCCATTGTCATGCTCTACTGAAATATCTTCAGATTGAGAATTAATGAAAGCACGACAAACACAACAGCAAGAATCCTTGTTGCAAGCTCTAATCCACCTTCCATGGAACGACCCTTGTTCTTACCCCAGTATGTCTCAGCGGCACCGCTGATCGCTCCGGTAAGTCCTGCCTGCTTGCCCTCCTGCATCAGTACGATTACTGTCAAAACGCAACATACAAGAATATATACCAACAATAAAATAGTATGCAGTGTATGAATCATTGAAAACTTCCTCCATTCTGTGTTTTACGGTTATCTGCTACCCGCAGTTCGCCGTCTGAAAATCTCTTTTTGAAACTGTCTATACGCAGTTTCCAACAAATACTATCATAGCATATTGTCTATGAAATAGCAAGCTGATTCTTATTTTTTAAGAAGAAGAGACTCGCCAGTCATCTCAGCCGGCTGTGGCAATCCCATGATCTCAAGCAAAGTAGGCGCAATATCTGCCAAACGGCCACCCTCGCGTAGCGTGTATGCTTCATCATAATTAACAAGCACAAAAGGAACCGGATTGGTTGTATGTGCTGTATGAGGCTCTCCTGTCTCATAATCGATCATCTTCTCTGCGTTTCCGTGGTCTGCACAGATAAACAATACTCCGTCTGCTTTTTTAATTGCTTCTACTGCAGTACCTACGCACTGGTCAACTGTTTCAACTGCTTTCACTGCTGCCGGGATCACTCCTGTGTGTCCGACCATATCCGGATTTGCAAAGTTGATCACGATCACATCATATTTATCGGATGCAATTGCCTCATTAAGACGTTTGCTGACTTCCGGAGCACTCATCTCAGGCTGCAGATCATAAGTAGCAACTGCAGGAGATTTTACCAAGGAACGCTCTTCATCTTTATTTGGCTCTTCTACACCACCGTTAAAGAAAAATGTAACGTGCGCATATTTCTCAGTCTCTGCAAGACGAAGCTGTTTCTTGCCATTCGCTGCAAGATACTCGCCAAATGTATCTACGATATTTTCTTTTTCAAAGGCGATAAGCTTGTTGGCAATCGTCTCATCGTAATCCTTGAAGCATACAAAAGTAAGTGGCATAAATCCATTGGCACGCTCAAAATGATCAAACTGCTCATCACAAAATGCATGCGTCATCTCGCGAGCTCGATCCGGACGGAAATTGAAAAAGATCACTGAATCATTTGGTTTGATCGTTGCGACCGGTTTGCCGTCTTTCTCAACAACTGTAGGAACAACAAACTCATCTGTTACGTCCGCTGCATAAGAATCTGCAACTGCCTGCACTCCATCGGCTGCTTTATTGCCAACACCTTCAACCAATGCTTTATAGGCTTTTTCTACACGATCCCAGTTGTTGTCACGGTCCATTGCATAATAACGTCCATGAACACTTGCGATCTGACCTACTCCGATCTCATCCATTTTAGCCTGCAACTCAGCAACATAATCTTTGCCGGATGCCGGTGGTGTATCTCTACCATCTAAGAAGCAGTGAACATATACATTTTTTACATCGTTTTTCTTAGCAAGCTCTAACAATGCATACAGATGTGTGTTGTGGCTGTGCACGCCACCATCGGAAAGAAGTCCGAATAAATGCAGATCGGAACCGTTCTTTTTCACATTTTCTACTGCCTGCAGTAATACTTTATTTTCAAAGAAATCACCATCTTCAATTGCTTTGGTGATACGAGTCAGATCCTGATAAATAATGCGTCCGGCACCAATATTCATATGACCTACCTCGGAGTTACCCATCTGACCATCCGGCAGACCAACTGCAAGACCGCTGGCAAGACCCGGCTGCCAAGGGCATTCTGCCATCAGCTTGTCCATTACCGGCGTATTTGCCATGGCAATCGCATTGCCTTCCGTCTTGTCATTCAAACCATATCCATCAAGAATCATCAAAACAACTGGTTTTTTACTCATTTTTGACCTCCATTAATCGTTTATGTCCGCTTATGCCGCAAAGACATCAGACATCTTTGTTCTTTATCATCTTACCCAAAATTAGATTATATAATAATCGCTGCATTTATGCAAGATATATACAGTTGCAGCTTTTATTGCTCTCCCACTTTCTCTTCATAGATTTTGTGATATACTTCATCAATCTTGGCTTCGTCTAACTTTGTGTCCAAGAAAAACTCTACCGCATACAACGCCTGTGCTACAAGCATTTCCAATCCATTAACGCCAGTCATTCCAAGTTCTCTTGCCTGAGCAACTAACTTTGTCTCCAATGGATTATAAATAACATCAACTACTGCTTCACATTCCGGGAAACGTGTTAGATCAACCGGACTGGCATCACAGTTTGGATACATACCAACCGGACTTGTATTTGCAATAAATTCAGCATCTGTATGTTTCGCAAAGCATTCTTCATAAGTGATCGCAGATGCTGTCTTGATAATGTCAACAATAACAACTTCTTTGGCTTCCATCTTTTTTAATACAGCAACGACTGCTTTAGAAGCACCTCCATCTCCTAGAACAACACATTTCTTTCCTTTTACGGAAATGTTATGTTTCTTTAACATATACATAAAACCGGAGAAATCTGTATTGTGGCCTTCCAAACGACCATCTTTATTTACGATCGTATTGACTGCACCGATAGCCTTTGCATTGTCATCTAAGCTGTCCAGGTAAGGAATAACATCCTGTTTGTAAGGAATGGTGACATTGATTGCCCGGAATGCATGCTGCTCCATGAAAGGCACAAATTCCTCTTTTGTCAAAGGACATAAATCATATGTATAATCTGCCAACATCTCGTGAATATCTTTGGAATAACTGTGTCCCAGCTTTCCACCAATCAAACCGTAATCCATTTTGATTAGCCTCCTGTATAATTTATTTCTTATAGCAGTTTACTTCATTGGGTAAAGAATTACAAGTACAACCTCACTAACTAAAACTCCCCATGCCCTGGCTCACCGTTACTGCATCTCAGGGTAGACTTTCTCCCTCTCAGCGTAACATAATGGTCGTCATTTTATCTTCTATATGGTTGCCTGTAGCAGCTTATCACAAAGCTTTTCCAGTTGTTCATACGTCTCAATAAAGTTTGCTTCTCTGCGAATTGCTGCCGAATGCGGATAGCCTGTCGTATACCATGCTATGTGCTTTCGCATCTCGCGCATCCCCATTATCTCGCCCTTGTATTCCGCCTGCATTCTGCCATGACGACGTATCATTTCAACCACCTCTGAAAGCTGTGGTTTCGAGATTTGTATCTCTTCTCCGGCATCGTGCTGCATGATTGCCTGTTTGATCTCAGCAAACAGCCACGGATTACCTCGAACGCCACGAGCCAACATGAGCCCATCACATTTTGTCTGCTCCAAACATTTGATTGCATCTTCTGCTGAAAAAATATCTCCACTGGCTATCACCGGGATTGTTACTGCTTCTTTGACCTGCGCAATGATATCCCAATCTGCTTTTCCACTATAATACTGTTCTCTGGTGCGTCCATGTACCGCAATGGCTGCTGCACCATTCTGTTCTGCCATCTTGGCAAATTCGACTGCATTGACGGTATCCTCGGTAAAGCCTTTGCGAAATTTAACGGTCAAAGGCTTTGAACTTGCCTGTGATACTTTGCGAATGATCTTAGCTGCCAGCTCCGGAGTTTTCATCAACGCTGAACCCTCGCCATTGTTAACCACTTTCGGCACCGGGCACCCCATATTAATATCTAAAATATCAAAATTACGGTGATCAATTTTACGTGCCATTTCTGCCATCAGATCCGGATCTGAGCCAAACAACTGCAATGCTGCCGGATGCTCTTCATCCGCGATTTCCCATAGCTTTTCTGTATTTTTGTTATTGTAATATATTCCTTTTGCACTGATCATCTCCGTGTAGACAAGATCAGCTCCCTGCTCCTTGCATAACAAACGAAATGGCAGATCTGTTACACCTGCCATTGGTCCTAATATTAAATTGCCGGGAATCAATACGTTTCCTATCTTAAAACTACGCATAACACTCCAATTTTATTATTTCTTCTGCTTATCATAGATAATCTGTAGACCTCGAAGTGTCAGATCGCTGTCATACACCTGTATCTCGTCCGTATGCTCTGAAATGATCTTCCCAAGTCCTCCGGTTGCGACAACTTTCGCATCCAAGAAGCCTGACTCTTCTTTGATCTTTCGAATAATGTACTCCGACTGACCGATCGTGCCAAAAAACAGTCCTGCCTGCATTGATGTGATCGTATCTTTTGCAATAGAAACCCCCGGGCATTTGATCTCAATTTCCGGCAGATTCGCTGTATTATTCCACAACGCGTTCGCAGAAATGCGTATTCCGGGACTGATCACACCACCTAGAAATGCCCCCTCTGCAGTAACAATATCATATGTTGTCGCTGTTCCAAAATCAACAACAATAATCGGTCCGCCATACTGTTCATAGGCACTGACTGCATCTACAATACGATCCGGTCCGATTTCTTTTGGATTGGCAGTTTCTATACGTATTCCGGTCTTTATTCCGGCTCCGACTACCAGCGGATGACAATGCAGATACTTGATGATGCCACTTGTAAAAGAGTACATGATCTTCGGCACAACAGATGCAATGATCACTTCATTTACATCTTCCGGAGAGTATCCTTTCTGCTGCAGTATCGCACAGATCAACTCGCCATACTCGTCCGAGCTGCGCGGTACTTTTACTGTGACTCGAAATCTCGTGATCAATTCACTCTCACGAAACAATCCAAATGTAATATCTGTATTTCCAACATCTACTGCCAATAACATAGCTGTCCTCCATTAGTCGAAATCGACCTTTTCACCAAGTATTTTTATTCTATAATATAATTCAAGAGCCTCTAACAACTCCTGTTTTTCTGCCTGATACTGCTTGATCTTGAGCACACTGCCGATCTCATCAAACAGAAAATCATCATCCGCAGAAGTCACCTGAAACTGTAAATTGCCATCTTCGTCAAACTGCAGTGTCAAAATACCGCCAACGTCTGCCGTATACAACACACACATGACTTGCAATTCCTCTTTGACTGCTGTAGGTAATCCGCTAAACGCTTCGTTCAGGTAGTATTTTTGTTCATAAGAACTCGCTGCACATAAGACAACCGGTTCCTTTTCAGACATATCCCTGTACCCCCCTTATCGATACTTCTCCGGACATGACCGGTGTGACGCTGCCATCGATCTCAACTAACAGTGCTCCGTCTTTATCAATGCCACGTGCAATACCCCGTGATATTTTGTCCGGCGTGGCATCCTCAACCATGCCATGGTAGATGATCACTTCTTTGTCTTTATTGGCAAGCAATTCATCATACTCTTCCACAAACGCAGACAGATCTCCGTCCTGCATATATCGTCTGTAATAACCACCAAACGCATCTGCAAAAGCCGCTGTAAACTTAGCTCTGTTTACTTTTTTGCCTGTTGACAGATAAATGCTGGTCGCCTTGTCCTTTAATGTCTCATCGAATTTTTCTTTGTTAGCATTGATTCCGATACCCATTACGGCATAATGCACATACTGAACTTCTGAACTCATTTCCGTCAGAATACCACATATCTTTTTGCCATCAATGATGACATCGTTGGGCCATTTGATCTGTGGAAGCACGTCGCATTCCTGATAAGTTGCTTCACACATTGCCAATGCTGCCAATAATGTGATCCCTGACACATGTGCCGGCTGAACTGTCGGTCTTAATACGTAAGTCATATAAATACCAACACCGGATTCAGAAATCCAATTGCGGCCTCTGCGTCCGCGTCCCGCTGTCTGCCGATCGGCTACGATCAATGTTCCCTCAGCTTCTCCCAATTCTGCAAGTTGTTTGCCTCGGATGTTTGTCGAGTCAATGCTATCATGACATTCGACTTTTTGACAGAAACTTTCCTCTTCCAAATATGCCTCAATCTCAGGACCATACAATATATCCGGTTTACTTATTAAGCGATAGCCTTTATTAGTAACCGATTCAATGTCATAGCCAAGTTCTTTCAGACAGCAAATGTTTTTCCAAACTGCCTGTCTGCTCACGCCAAACGTTTTACATAATTTCTGTCCGGACACAAATGTGTCCGAATGATCCATCAGTTCCCGTAATATCTTCGATCTCATAAAGATCACGCCTCTCCTAATGTTGCAACCATCACCGCTTTGATCGTATGCATGCGATTTTCTGCTTCGTCAAATACTACCGATTGCTTGGATTCAAATACTTCATCTGTAACTTCAAGTTCTTTTAATCCAAATTTTTCATATACTTCTTTGCCAATTTTGGTCTTTAAGTCATGGAAAGCTGGAAGACAATGCATAAATAGCGCCTGTTCTCCGGCATTCTGCATAACCTTTGCGTTTACCTGATATGGTGACAACGCCAAGGTACGCTCTTTCCAAACTTCGTCCGGTTCACCCATAGACACCCAGACATCCGTATAAATAACATCAGCATCTTTTGTTCCGGTCATTGTATCCTCTGTCAGCGTGATGGAACCACCGGATTCACTGGCGTACTGTTCACACTGTTCTACCAATGCCTGATTCGGGAAATATTCCTTTGCAGTACATGCCGTAAAATGCATTCCCATTTTAGCACAAGCGATCATCAGTGAATTACCCATATTATATCTGGCATCGCCCATATATACCAGCTTAACGCCTTCCAAACGTCCTAAATGCTCTTTGATCGTCAGAAGATCTGCTAACATTTGCGTTGGGTGGTATTCATTTGTCAAACCATTCCACACCGGTACTCCTGCATATTTTGCAAGATCCTCTACGATCTCCTGCTCAAAGCCGCGATATTCAATACCATCAAACATTCTGCCAAGAACACGTGCTGTGTCCGCAATGCTCTCTTTCTTACCGATCTGAGAGCCCTGTGGATCTAGATACGTAACACCCATTCCCATATCATGTGCTGCCACTTCAAAGGAGCAACGGGTACGCGTACTGGTTTTTTCAAAGATCAATGCAATATTTTTGCCAATATAATGATTAACCAATTCTCCATTTTTCTTCTTGGCTTTAAGGTCAGCAGACAGATCCAACAGATAGCTGATCTCTTCTTTCGTAAAATCCTTTAATGTCAAGAAATTTCTTCCTTTCAAATTAACGCTCATAATTTCTCCTCTTTTCTCTCTGCCCGAGGCCGTAACCCTTTGCAGAATGCTATCGTATACAAATGACCTAACATCATTTAATTATCTTTGATCACCTCGGAAAAAGATTTAGCAAGACCTGCCATTCCCTGAATTTCAGATGGAATGATGATCTTGGTTGCTTTTCCATCGGCAGCTTTGCTAAAGGCTTCCAAACTCTTAAGCTGCAATACTTCTTTGCTCGCCTGTGCATCATTCAACATGCGAATACCATCTGCACTTGCCTGCTGTACCGTCTTGATCGCCTCTGCCTGACCTTCCGCTTCGCGTATCATCGACTCTCTCTTAGCTTCTGCGCGAAGGATCGCTGCCTGTTTTTCTGCTTCTGCATCCAAAATAGCTGCTTCTTTTTTACCCTGTGCTACCAAGATAGCCGATTCCTTTTCACCCTGTGAACGAAGGATCGATTCTCTCTTTTCACGCTCTGCTTTCATCTGACGCTCCATTGCATCCTGAATTTCTGCCGGAGGAATGATGTTTTTGAGCTCGACACGATTCACCTTGATTCCCCATGGATCTGTTGCGGAATCAAGAGATGCCCTCATCTTCGTATTGATCGTCTCGCGGGAAGTCAGCGTCTCGTCTAACTCCAGATCTCCGATAATATTACGCAGAGTGGTTGCTGTTAAGTTCTCAATCGCAACGATCGGATTATCAACACCATATGCAAACAGCTTTGGATCCGTGATCTGATAAAAGATAACAGTATCAATACGCATTGTTACATTATCCTTGGTGATAACCGGCTGCGGCGGGAAATCAACAACCTGCTCTTTGAGCAGAATACGTTTTGCAATGCGGTCAATAAACGGAACTTTGAAATGGATTCCTACATCCCAAGTTGCCTGATAACCACCTAATCGCTCTACAACATACGCATGAGCCTGCGGCACTACATTGACGCAGGATATCATGACAACCACTACAACAACTAATAACACAATTAAATATGGCATATTAATGATCTCCTTTCACTTTCACAAACACGCGGACACCTTCCACGCGAGTAACGACAATACGCTCTCCCGTCTCAATGACCACATTCTCCTCGTCACTTCGCGCTGTCCATTCGATTCCATCGATCAAAACAGCACCGGTTTGATTAAAGTTATCAATCGTAACGATTACTTTTCCCTCTCTGCCGATAATTCCACCGACATTGGTTTGCTCTCTGCTGTTATTAAAATAACGCTCTGCTACCGGTCTTGTAAATACGATCAATACAATAGAAACGACCAAAAACAGCACAATCTGTATCGGTAACGGCACATGCAGCACCGCTGCCAGAAAGCCAACCAATGCACCTCCGGCCAGCCAGATTGTTGTCAGCCCCAATGTGATGATCTCAATCACAAGAAAGATTGCAAGCAATATCAGCCAATATAATGGTTCCATATAACTCCTACATTCCTTTCTCATTTTTCAAACTATAAGTTTCCAGTGTGTTTATAATGTCAGCATTATAGAACATTTCCCTCTTTTTTTCAACTATATCTGCACTGCCCACCATTTTCTGCTTTTTCAACGATGTCTGCGCTGGCGCTGCATTTCATACATGACAATCGCTGCCGATACTGCTGCATTCAAAGATTCCAAACTTCCCTCCATCGGAATACGGATTCGGTCTGTGATCGCTGCAAACATCGCATCCGACATACCATTGGCTTCATTGCCGATCACCATAGCCGCCCCCGTGGTATAATCCGGTTCATCATACACAACGCTGCCTTCCATGGCTGTTCCATATACTGCGATCCCCTGCTCTCGCAGTTTTTCTGCAAGCGCCGGCAGATCTTCCACATAACAGTACGGCATTCGAAAGATGGCTCCCATTGTCGCACGGACTACTTTCGGATTAAACAGATCAACTGTCCCTTTGCTCATGAGCACTGCTGCCATACCGGCCCCCTCTGCTGTTCGCATAATGGTTCCCAAGTTGCCGGGGTCACGCAGATCATCTAACAATAAAAACTGTTGATTGTTCGCGTTCAAAATTTCCTCCATCGTATATTTGGGCATCTGCACCAATCCCAAAACGCCCTGCGGTGTAACCGTATCCGTGATCTCCGCAAAGACTTCTTCAGATACAACTTCATATGGGAACTCCTCTAACAACGGCTGAATACGTTCCTCTTCTCCGCCTTGTGAACTTTCTGCAATATATATTTTTTGCAGTTTGCCATAATGCGCCGCCTCTGCGACAAGCTTTGCACCTTCTGCAACAAACATACCGCTTTTTTTGCGATATTTCGCTTGATTCTGCAGTTTGATCAACTCTTTGATCTGACGATTCGAATTACTACTAAGCATGAAATCTTGTGCCTTTCCGTTATCTACTTACTTTCTCTTACTTTTTGCGGTATTTCTTAACGATATATCTTCCCATTTTAGATAAATCGGACGTCTTAAATCCGCTTGTTTTCTTGCAGGAACATTTAAGCAGCGAAGCCGATTCCGGCTTGTTGCTAAGACTCCAGCAGCAATAACTGATCTTATTACGATTCATCAGACTGATCCACTTATTCGCAGAAGAAAAATCATAATTGCCATTTCCGCTGGCATCACACGCACTAAATTCCGAACAAAACAGTGGCAATTTGCTGCGAAGTGCTGCGTTTACTTTGGCGCGCAGATCATCGCCATGCGTCGCTGCATAAAAATGAAAGGCATACATAATGTTTTTTCCTTTGAGTGGAGATTTTGCCGCCATATCAACATCCTGACTCCATGTCGGCGTACCGACAATGACTACCGCGTTTTTATCCGCTTTGCGGATCACCTTGATCACGGATTTTGCATACGATTTGATAGTCTTCCACTGTACACCGCCATTCGGTTCATTGCAGATTTCATAAAATACATGTTTTTCTTTTCGATATTTATTCGACATTTTCTTAAAAAATGCCTTAGCCTTAGACTGATTTTTCTTCGGATTGCCATCACTTAAAATATGCCAGTCAATGATGACATACATGCCAAGCTTTCTGCCGGCTTTTACGGCTGTATCGATCTTTGCCAAAAGCTTCTTGCGGCTTGCCGTATCTGTCACGCAGTATCCATTGTAATCCTCGGTATACATTGCAACACGAAAACAATTAACGCCCCATTCGTCCCGCAGATTTCGCAAAGCTTTCTCATTAACAAACGGCTCTCCAACATCCCAGTTGATGCCATGACTGGATATTCCGCGAAGCTGTACCGCTTTGCCTTTTTTATCCACCAGCTTAGTGCCTTTGACACGTAATCTGCCATGTTTTCCAACAAAAGTGTTTCGATAAGCAACCTTTTTGGTCTTACCGGTCAGCTTCACTGCTGCTGACGCTTTCGGTGCCTGCAGGCTTCCCGGTGCTGCCGATATAAGCAGACTCCCCGCTACCGCCATTGCCATTACGCCACGTAACCATTTCTTTTTTCTCATAACCATTCTCCCCCCATTAATTTTCGTTTAATTTCGCTAATTTCGCTGTCTGATCTGCCGCAATAATGTTCTGCAGCAGTTCATTAATATCTCCATCTAATATTTCTCCCAGACGATGGCTGGTAAATTTGATTCGGTGATCTGTCACACGTCCCTGTGGGAAATTATAAGTACGGATCTTTTCGGAACGATCACCGGTTCCAACCTGGCTGCGCCGCTCAGCTGCCTGTTCGCTATTCGCCTTTTCCTGCTCCATATCATAGATGCGGGAACGAAGTACTTTCATCGCCTTGTCTTTATTTTTGAGCTGAGATTTCTCATCCTGACAGGTAACCACAATACCCGTAGGGATATGCGTAATACGAACAGCAGAATCTGTTGTGTTGACGCACTGTCCGCCATTACCGGACGCACGGTATACATCAATCTTGCAATCGTTCGGATCTACATGTACTTCAACATCTTCTACCTCAGGCATGATCGCAACCGTTGCCGTCGATGTATGAATACGTCCGCCGGATTCTGTCGTTGGGATTCTCTGAACGCGATGCACACCGCTTTCATATTTTAACTTGGAATACGCTCCATGACCGAGCACCATAAAGACAATTTCCTTAAAACCACCAATGCCGTTTTCATTGGCACTCATCACTTCTACTTTCCAACGGTTTGCCTCGGCAAATTTAGAATACATACGGAACAGATCTGCTGCAAATAATGCCGCCTCATCTCCACCGGCACCGCCACGGATCTCTACGATAACGTTCTTATCATCATTCGGATCTTTCGGCAACATCAAAATCTTCAATTCCTGTTCACAGGATTCTACTTTAGCTTTGCAATCTGCCAACTCCTCTTTGGCAAGCTCACGCATTTCCTCATCGTTCTCTTCCTCTAAAATGGCAAGACTATCTTCCACACCATCTTTTGCCGCACGATACTCCTGATATTTCTCAACGATCGGCGTCAACTCATTCTGCTCTTTCATAAGCTGGCGGTATTTATCCTGATTACTGATAACATCAGGATCCGTAAGCTCAATATTAAGCTCTTCCAATCTACGCACCAAATCTTCTAATTTATCAAACATGATTCTTCCTCCATTCTATTTCATACGATACATTGTACAATACGATCTTTACCGGCAAGATCCTGAAACACCTGTACTTCCCGATATCCCTGTTTTTGCAATATTTCCGCTACAGCAACAGCCTGTTCACATCCGATCTCCAAAAACATTCTTCCGTTTAGCGCCAGTCGTGTGACCGCCTGTCCTGCAATCCTCCGGTAAAATTCCAGCCCATCCTGTCCACCGTCCAGTGCAAGCATCGGTTCGTGCAATCGTACTTCCGGCATCAATCCCTCTATCACTGACGGTGGGATATACGGTGGATTCGATACGATCACATCGTATTGCCCATCCATCTTTGTCATAAGATCCCCCGCAAACAGTTCTACAGAAGCGTTAAGTTCTGTTGCATTCTGTCTGGCAACTGCAAGTGCTTCCTCGGAGATGTCTACTCCGTGCACGATGAACGGTTTACCAAGTTTGGCAATCGCTATCGCAATACACCCGGAACCGGTACACACATCTAACACTCGTTTGCCATCTACATATGGCAGAACCCGTTCTACAAGACATTCGGTATCCTGTCTCGGGATCAGTACATGTTCATTCACATGAAAATCCAGCCCCATAAACTCCTGCTCACCGGTCAAATGCTGTAATGGAATGCGTTCCCCACGTTTTGTAACCAGGTCGCGATATCGAATCATATCCGGCTCCGCCATCGGTTCCTCTCCATGCAGGAAAAATGCCGCACGGTCAAGTCCGGTCACATAGGAAAGCAAATACCATGCATCAATGTCGGCATCCGGCACTTCCATCTGCTGCAATTTGTCCACGGCTTTCGCCAAAGCTTCCTTTAGCGTAAGGATTTCCTCTTTCATCCGTTTTCCACCTCATCTACGGAAGGCTTTGATTCCATATCTGATTTTGCACCATCCGGATCATCAAAGAAACGATCTAAGGAGGAAAGTTCATCCTCTGTCATTTCTTCCTGTGCTTGTGCAAGCGCTTGACGCTCTTCCTTACGTTTGGATACTTCATCCATTACCTTCGCGATCTCATCCTCACGCTTTTGCATTTCTTTCATATATTTCTTACGCTCATCGGCACGTTTCTTATACTCCTGCTCACGTTTTTTGATCTCAGAAGCAAGTTCTGTTCCACTCTTTTTCTTAGCATTCGCCGGATCCACGATCGGCAGCGGTGCTGTCATACCGCTTTTACGCATCTCTTCTGCCACTTTTTTGCGTTTTGTACTCTTCTTAACCGCCTGCAATCTGCTCTGGTACTCTTTCCAGTCAAAAACTGCTTCTACTGAAGCAATGGCAACCTCGATCATGCTGTCATCCGGTTCTCTCGTTGTCAATCCCTGTAAAAACATTCCCGGTTTGCTTAAGATATTGATGATCTTTGCATCGCTGTTACCCGCAAGACGGATAAATTCATACGAAATACCTGCCACAACCGGCACCAGCAGCAAACGGCTCAACAAACGAAGCCATACACTGTCAAAATGTAAAAACATAAACAGTACGATACTGATCAACATAACAATAAAGAGGAAACTGGTTCCACAACGCTTGTGATATCTGGAATGCTTACGCACATTCAATACCGTCAGATCATCACCATTTTCCACGCAATTGATCGCCTTGTGTTCTGCACCATGATACATGAATACCCGGTTAATATCCTGCATAAAGGAAATGACATACACATAACCGATAAACAGCCCCAGTCGGATCAGTCCCTCGATCAGTGCTAATACAGCCTGCGATCGAATATGATCTTTTAGCAGCAAAGATAATCCAAACGGAAGTGCAACAAACACCGCCAGCGCCAGTACAATAGACAGCATTACTGTCATCGCCATCTCCAGCTGTTCACGTTTTTCTGCTTTCTTCGCCAATGATGCTGAATTTTCTGCTTCGGAGCCTTCTTTTTTTTGTTTCTCGCCACCCTTCTCATCCGTACGATCTGCCTTGTTCCCATCCGCAGCTGAAGCTTCCTGCGCTTCTTCCTCTTCGTAAAAGCTGGCAGAATATGTCAATGTCTTCATTCCTAACACCAAAGAGTCCACAAATGCAACAACACCTCGGATCAATGGAAGTCTGAAAAACAGCTTGCGGTCCCCTTCACTTGTGCAGGTATCTACCTTTATATCAATCTCTCCATCGGGTTTGCGTACTGCTACTGCATACTTGGACTTATTGCGCATCATTACGCCTTCTAATACTGCCTGTCCACCTATTCCTGATGATTTCATTTTTATAACCATGCCCTTCCACGCATCTGTTTTATTCTACAACAGATACAATTTTCACACTGCGGATCTGTTTCATTCTGCAACAGATCCAATTTTTACACCACAAATTTACTTCACTTTCTCTCCATTTGTGTATAACACAAACGGTCACAGCACTTGTTAAGCACAAATACTGTGACCGTTCATAAGGCCGGACGCACTCCGACCATTTATTTTGCTAGTTTGCCTGAATACCATAACGGCGATTGAACTTATCAATGGCACCACGAGCTTTGACAGCCTTCTGCTGACCTGTATAGAATGAATGACATTTGGAGCAGATTTCTACGTGGATTTCCTCCTTAGTAGAACCAGTCACAAACTCATTTCCACAGTTGCATACAACCTTTGCCTGATAGTAGTTTGGATGAATTCCTTCTCTCATCGCTTTATCCTCCATTTCCATTCCGCCGCTTCTCAGCAGTCGGTTACTATTGCGAAGAAAACTTTGAAAAAAGCCTTCTCGATTCTCATTTTTACACAACTTCTTCAGTATAGCATAGTCAAAAGCGGATTGCAAGCACTTTTATACAATTTTTGTCTTGCGAATCGTTTGGATAAATTCCTGATTACTCTTAGTACGACGGAACATTTCAATGATCCGTTCAACAGCCTCTTCGGATTTCATTCCGGTAAGTGCTTTACGCATCAGGAAATTAGCTTCCATCTCCTCCTGTGTCAGAAGAAGATCATCTCTGCGCGTACTGGAACGAGGAAGATCGATCGCCGGGAATACACGCTTCTCGGAAAGCTTGCGGTCAAGAACAAGCTCCATATTACCGGTTCCCTTAAATTCCTCAAATACAACATCGTCCATCTTACTTCCGGTATCCACAAGTGCAGTTGCAAGGATTGTCAAACTTCCGCCCTCACGCATATTGCGTGCTGCACCAAAGAAACGTTTTGGCATATGCAATGCAGCCGGATCTAAACCGCCGGACAAAGTACGGCCGCTTGGCTGTACTGTCAGGTTGTAGGCTCTTGCAAGACGAGTAATGCTGTCTAACAGGATCATAACTTCTTCGCCCTGCTCTACAAGACGCTTAGCGCGCTCAATAACCATCTCCGATACACGCTTGTGATTTTCCGGAAGTTCATCGAACGTGGAGAAGATCACTTCTACGTTATGTCCTAAGATAGACTCTTTGATATCTGTCACTTCCTCCGGACGCTCATCGATCAACAATACGATCAAATGCATCTTCGGATGATTTGTCTTAACAGCCTTGGCAACCTGTTTTAATAATGTCGTCTTACCTGTCTTAGGCTGAGATACGATCATTCCTCTCTGTCCTTTACCAATTGGTGCGATCAGATCCATCATACGCATGGATATCGGACAGCCCGGTGTCTCTAAGCGAAGTCTCTCATCCGGAAATACCGGTGTCAACTGCTCAAACTTTGGACGATTTATCATCTCATCCGGATCATTGCCATTGATTTCTTTGATATATAATAATGCGGCAAATTTCTCATTCTGATTACGAATACGAATATTACCATTTAGGATATCTCCGGTACGCAGATGGTACTTACGGATCAACTGCGGTGAGACATACAGATCTCTCTCTCCAGGGAGATAATTGTCGCATCGAATAAATCCATATCCCTCCGGGAGTACTTCCAAAATACCCTCACGTGATACACCACTATCCAACTCAGCGATCTCCGTTGGTGTCAACTCGTGCTGTGGTGCCCGGTGCAGCTGCGGACGAAGATCCGCATGATAGCCTCTGTTATCATTGCGTACATATCCGCCACGATCCATATTATCATTACGATAACCATCGTTTCGATAGCCTTCGTTACGGGAATAATTGCTACGATTCATGCTCTCACTGCGGCTGTATACACCACGTCCCATATTATCGCGATTCATGTATCCTCCGCGGTTCATATTATCGCCGCGATTCATGTATCCTCCGCGACCCATATTATCATTACGGGAGTATCCTCCGCGACTCATATTATCATTGCGGGTGTATCCTCCACGGCTCATTCCCTCGTTACGGGAGTATCCTCCACGAGCCATTCCCATCTCAGGATCCCTCATATAACCGGATGTTCTCATAGGTTCTCTATCACTGACATAGCCACGATTCATATCTCGTCCACTTTCCTCCATACGGGAATTGTCTGATTCACTCGCATATCTGGATCTTGGCATCGGACTGTCGACAGCCTCTCCTGTGCTCTCTACAACATGATCTACACTCTGAATATCGTCCATCTCAGGTGTCGCATCTGTAGATTCCATTGTTGCTGCAACTTCTTTCACTTTTGCAAGCAACTCTAACTTTTTGTAACTGGTAACACTTTTGATGCCCATCTTCTTCGCTACAATTCGTAATTCAACCAATGATAACTTATCGTATTCTGTCATAAAAATATCCCTTTCCAATAAAAAAAATTCAACTTGTGCTAACATGATTCTTTCTGCAATTATTAGGTCGGATTATAATGAATAATAAATCGATCACGACGATATTGTCTCGCCTATGTATCTATGACCTACTGTATTAGAGTAATTACATGCACTAAATAATATAAAGCATTTTAACAGCGTTGTAAATGACTTTTTCAAAAATTTTCGCAAAATCCTATGAATATTATTGTTTTTTCGACATCGTTCGTCTTTTTTCGCACAAAACATCTTTTGTCGGACGAAGTTTTTCGGCTTTATTGTTTTCCAATTCGATGTATGCTATGATATAGTTTGCGATTGCTATTACAAATAATTCTACAGAAAATGGAGGTTAAATCGAATGACAAATGCAGAAAAAGCTCTACAATTACATAAAGAATGGAATGGCAAACTGGATGTAACTCCCAAGTGTCAGGTAAAATCCCGCGAGGATCTGGCTGTTGCCTACACACCAGGTGTTGCTGAACCATGTAAGGTCATTGCAGAAAATAAAGAAGCAGCTTATCAATATACCATCAAATCCAATACCGTTGCTGTTGTTTCTGACGGAAGTGCCGTCCTCGGCCTCGGTAACATCGGTCCGGAAGCTGCTATGCCGGTTATGGAAGGCAAAGCAGTCCTCTTTAAGGAATTTGGCGGTGTCAATGCCTTCCCGATCTGCTTAGATACGCAGGATACTGAGGAAATCATCAAAACCGTGATCAACATTGCACCGGCTTTTGGCGGTATCAACTTAGAAGATATTTCTGCGCCACGCTGCTTTGAGATCGAAAGTCGTCTAAAAGAAGCCTTAGATATACCGGTATTTCACGATGATCAGCATGGTACTGCGATCGTTGTTCTCGCCGGCATTATTAACGCTTTGAAAGTGGTTGGCAAAGAGAAAGAACATTGCAAAGTTGTTGTAAACGGTGCCGGGTCCGCCGGCGTTGCTATTACAAAATTATTACTCCGCTATGGATTTACCGACGTAACAATGTGCGATATCAGCGGTATCTTATCTAAAAAGAGCGAGGGCTTAAACTGGATGCAGAAGGAAATGATGGAAGTAACAAATCTGTCCGGCAAAACCGGAACACTGGCTGACGCACTTTGTGGTGCCGATATTTTCGTTGGTGTCTCCGCTCCTAATATTGTATCCGCAGAAATGGTTCAATCCATGAATTCCGATGCGATACTGTTTGCCATGGCAAATCCTGTTCCGGAGATCATGCCTGATGTTGCAAAAGCTGCCGGTGCACGCGTTGTCGGAACCGGTCGATCTGATTTTCCAAATCAGGTCAATAATGTTGTTGCTTTCCCTGGCATCTTTAAGGGTGCATTAGACGGCAGAGCGACCGACATTACAGAAGAAATGAAGCTCGCTGCTGCTCTTGCACTTGCCGGACTCGTTTCTGACGAAGAATTAAATGACGAACATATTTTACCGGAAGCGTTTGACCCACGCGCAGCTCAGGTGGTGGCCGATGCAGTCAAATCACACATCCGTTAGATCTCGTTGGGGTGAAAAGCCCTACTATTCCTTAGACTATTATCTCAAAGAAACGTTTGGACAAAAGGTCTATAAAATTGCATTAGATGCTGGAATGACCTGTCCAAACCGAGATGGAACACTGGACACGAGAGGCTGTATTTTTTGCAGCGAGGGCGGTTCCGGTGATTTTGCCACGACGAACCGATCTATCACGGCTGCGATCGATGAGGCGATCTGTCGCCTAAACGGCAGCGCCAAGGAAACCGGTCAGAAATACATTGCGTATTTCCAATCGTTTTCCAACACATATGCTCCCATCGACATATTACGTCCGATGTATCTGGAAGCGCTGGCGCATCCGGATATCGTCGGACTTTCTATCGCTACCAGACCGGATTGCTTTTCCCCGGAGATTTTTTCCCTGCTCGATGAATGCAGGCAGATAAAACCGACATGGATCGAGCTCGGTCTGCAAACGGTGCACGAGCATACGGCTCGTTTCATTCGCCGTGGATATCCTCTGCATGTTTTTGAGCAGACTACGCACACGCTGCATACACTCAATATTCCGGTGATCGTCCACGTGATCCTTGGACTTCCGGGCGAAACCGAAGCAGACATTCTTGAAACGATCCAATATCTGAACACACAACATATTCAGGGGATCAAATTGCAGCTATTGCATGTATTAAAAGGAACGGATCTGGCAGTTTATCTCGAAGAACATCCTTGGCATATCCTGACTCAGGAAGAGTATGTAGATCTGGTCATCCGATGCATCGGTAATCTCTCTCCTAAGATTGTGATCCACCGCCTGACCGGAGATGGTCCAAAAGATCTCCTGATCGCACCACGCTGGAGCTGCAACAAACGGGCTGTTCTTAACCAAATTGCACACTCTCTCAAAACAGAGCAGGTCTATCAGGGGAAATATTACAGCAAGCAGAAAGGAAACCTATGACACCAGACACACTGCGTTTGTATAAATTAATTATTTTATATGCGTTAAGCCGCACAAAACAGGGACTACCTAATGCTTTTTTGTGCGATTTCATTTTAGGGCATGGCTATACAGACTTTTTTTCAATTCAGGAAACATTAGCACTTCTGACAGAAGATGCCCTGATCGAGGAAGAGGCAACTCGTAAAACGACATATTACAAGATCACACAAAAGGGATCGCAGATGTTAGAATACTTCTCTTCCATGCTTCCCAAAGACACGATACGACAGATTGATGAATATCTGCGAGACAATAAAGTTGATATTTTAGAAGCTACCACAGTCCACACCGACTATTCGGTAACTCCTTCCGGAGACTATCTGGCATCTGCTTTAGTACAGGAACGCGGCAACACATTATTCTCGCTTTCCTTTGCCGTTCCCTCCGAGGAAGCAGCTCGTAAGGCGTGCCAAAAATTCAAAGAAAATCAGACTGAAATATATCAATGTTTATTAAAAAAGCTGGGAGAATAATTCTCCCAACCTTTTTTCATAGAATTAAATTTAGTCACAAAGCACCTTCATAAATTTCTTTTTACCACGTTTTACAACAATGCCTTCTGCACTGATCTGCTCTTTCGTAAGTGTCATGCGAACATCGGTCACTTTCTCACCATCGATCGTAACACCGCCCTGCTCGACATTTCTTCTTGCCTCACCATTAGATGTTGCAAGACCGGCTTTAACCATTAATTTCAAGATGCCGATCTTACCATCTTCAAAATCTTCATCGACCAGCTTTGTCTCCGGCATCTGTGCTGCGTTTCCACTGGAAAAGAGTGCACGCGCTCCTTCCTGTGCTTTAACAGCTTCTTCCTCACCATGTACTAACTTGGTAAGCTCAAATGCCAAGATCTCTTTTGCCTCATTTAGCTTGCTGCCTTCCCAGGCATCCATCTCTTCGATCTGCTCTAACGGAAGGAATGTGAGCATGCGCAGACACTTAAGCACATCACCATCTCCCACGTTTCTCCAATATTGATAAAAATCAAACGGGCTGGTCTTGTTCGGATCAAGCCATACAGCGCCAGACTGTGTTTTACCCATCTTTTTGCCTTCGGAATTGAGCAGCAGATTGATCGTCATTGCATAAGCATCTTTGCCCAGCTTACGACGGATCAATTCCGTTCCACCAAGCATGTTGCTCCACTGATCATCTCCTCCAAACTGCATGTTACATCCGTACTTCTGGAACAAGGCATAAAAATCATAGCTCTGCATGATCATGTAGTTGAACTCCAAGAAACTAAGTCCTTTCTCCATGCGCTGTTTATAGCACTCTGCCGTTAACATTCGATTTACGCTGAAATGGGCACCAACTTCACGCAGCACTTCTACGTAATTCAGATCCAACAGCCATTCTGCATTGTTGACTAACAATGCCTTGTCATCTGAGAAATCAATAAAACGGCTCATCTGCTTTTTGAAGCAGTCTACATTATGTGCAATCGTCTCTTTGGTCATCATCTGACGCATATCGGTACGCCCGCTTGGATCACCAATCATAGCTGTTCCGCCACCGATCAATGCGATTGGCTTATTGCCTGCCATCTGCAAGCGTTTCATCAGACAAAGAGCCATAAAATGTCCTACATGAAGGCTGTCTGCCGTCGGATCAAATCCAATATAAAAAACCGCCTTACCTTCATTGATCATCTCTTTGATCTCTTTTTCGTCCGTCACCTGTGCGATCAAGCCACGGGCAACCAATTCATCATACACTGTCATCTTTTCGCTCATGTTGTTCTCTCCTTTTTTATTCCTTTATGACTTTTTTATGCAAAGAAAAAAGTCCTTTTGTCAACGACAAAAGGACGATGAAATCGTGTTACCACCTTTTTTTACAATATGCTCACACATACTGCCTTAGCAGGATACCTCTATATCCCTGCACGATAACGGGTGCATCACCGGCTAAATCTACCAAAAGGATCAAAATCCTCTCTTCAATCCGCTACTCCAAGATGTATTCATACAGGCTTCTATCCTAACGCCTCTCAGCAACCGGCTATTCTCTGTAGGTCTCCCCCATGTACTACTTCTTCTTTTCTTCGCATCTTTTGACATCATAGCAAAGATTATTTTGCTTGTCAATCCATTCTTCCAATGTCAGCGGATAATAATCCGAAAATCCTGCAAAACAATTGATCAGATTGCAAGGCAAATGCCGCTCTTCTCCCACAGAAGCCCCGCGCCCTTTCGCATGGTAAGTGATTTCTGTGGACTCTCTCTGAAAACGCAGCACATTTTTATAATCCGGCGTATCATGAACATGCCCGTACAGCATATATGTAGAATCACCATGATACTGCCCGTTATAACAGATGATCGGATAATGGCAGAGTACCAGCTTGCGCCCATTATCTTTAAGCTCTGCATAGGGCTTGACCCATTCTAAAAGTGACGGATCAAACTTTTTGTCCCGCAAAAACAACCGGTCATGATTCCCTGTCACCAAATACTTTTTACCATTCAGTTTATGCAGCAGCTCATTCACCTGCTCTCCTTTACCCAAACAAAGGTCTCCTAAGATCACCACTTCATCTTTCTTCTTCCGGACGCGCTCGTTCCACCGAACGATCATTGCCTCATCCATCTCCTCAACAGATGCAAACGGACGACCGTCTAACAGCCTTACCTTGTCATGTCCAAAATGGCAGTCTGCAATATAAAATCTCATTCTTATCTCTCATTCTTCACGTTCTCTTTCGCCACAGACGTAAAGCTGCCGGCATGTTCTTTATATAACGGTCTGTACTTTGATCATATTGGTCGTTCCGGAAATTCCCACCGGCACTCCGGAAGTACATACAACCGTATCACCACTGTCGACTAACCCCATACGACGTGATACACACGTACCATGTTCAAACAATTCAAATACGTCTTTTTTCTCCTGCAGAAGTACCGGAGTGACGCCCCAGGATAAATTTAACTGACGATACACTTTGTCCGTGATCGCACAGCCAATGATATCACAAGCCGGACGGTACTTGGAAATCATTCGTGCCGAACGACCCGATTTGGTAACGGTAATGATCGCTTTGGCATTAATATCATGTGCTGTTGTACAGGTTGCGTGACAGATTGCATCTGTTACATCCGGATCTGCTTTGCGCGATCTTTGGAAAAAGCGTTTACGGTAATCAATATCGCTCTCTGTACGATTGGCGATCCTCACCATCATCTGTAATGCCTGCACCGGATACAAACCGGCTGCCGTCTCGCCCGATAACATGATCGCACTGGTACCATCATAGATCGCATTGGCAACATCGGTCGCCTCCGCTCTTGTCGGACGCGGATTGTGGATCATGGAATCAAGCATCTGTGTTGCCGTGATCACCTGCTTACCGGCTTCATATACTTTTTTTATGATCATTTTTTGAATGACAGGCACTTCCTCTGTCGGAATCTCCACGCCCATGTCTCCTCGTGCGATCATGATTGCATCAGAAACCTCGATGATCTCATCAATGCAGTTCACGCCTTCTCTATTCTCAATTTTGGCAATGATCTTAATCTGTTCCCCACCATTTTCTTGGAGCAATTTACGGATCTGCTGTACATCTTCTGCAGTACGCACAAAAGATGCTGCCACATAATCTACATCTTCTTCTATACCGAACAACAGATCGGATTTATCCACTTCACTAATATAAGGCAGACTCAAATGAATGCCCGGAACGTTGATCCCTTTATGATTCGACACTTTGCCGCCATTATTGACATCACAGATAATATCTGTATCTGTCAACTCTTTGACTGTCATCTCGATCAAGCCGTCATCGATCAAAATACGCTGTCCGACTTTGACATCACTAACCAACTCAGGATACGTAATAGTTACAATATGTTCATCACCCTCTACCTCTCGTCCGGTCAACACAAACTCATCGCCCTTTTGCAATGTGATCGCACCATCTTTAAAGTCCCTTACACGAATCTCCGGGCCTTTAGTATCCAACAATGTCGCAACCGGTCTGCCGTAACGCTCACGCAGCAGACGCAATTTTGTGAGACGTTTCTTCTGCTCCTCATGCGTCCCATGAGAAAAATTAAATCTTGCAACATCCATGCCTTCCTGAATCAAGCGCTCTAATACTGCATCACTATCCGATGCCGGTCCTAATGTACAAATAATTTTTGTTTTTCTCATTTTAACCCTCCATTATCCTTATGCCTCTTATTTTATACACCGAAAGTATACCACAATTTCCCGGTGATAACACATTAAAATTCGTTTTTTACAAATTTTTCTGCAACACTTTGCAAGCCATTTACGTATGATTTGCACGACCCTCTTTCTCTGTCATGTTCGTATTCATATTCCCTCCGGTCCTGCCATACATTTATATTGATATCTTGATCCTATTCCAAAAACAGAACAGAAAGCAGGACTATTATGACCAAATTTATGTCAAAATCAAATAATTGCAATCAGTCTGCGATCATCTTTCGAATTATCCTGTGCTGCGGAATCAGCTTGGTGCTTGGTGCGGTACTCGGGCATCTGCTGCGCACGGAATTGTTTGCCGATATTAATGCTGAATTTGAACAAATACTGCTTGCTTTGGATACAAAATCCATCCACTATCCCTCCTTATTCCGGCTATGTACCTCAACACAGTTCAAACAGCTCTTCCTTTTGTGCTTTTTTTCACTGACCAATGCATGGGTTTTCTATTTGACGTTCTATTGTCTCTATACCGGCTTTCGCTGCGGACTTTTGCTCTCATTTTGCCTAACTCATAATGTCCACAGTGGATTTTTTGATTTTCTCTGCTTTCTGCTGCCTCACTGCCTGTTGTATATACCGGCGTATCTGCTGCTCATCAATATGCTGCAGCAGATCAGGGATCAGAAAGCAAAAAAGCAGTCCCTCTTACAAGGACTGCCCATTTTCCTACTCTCTATCTGCCTGCTGTTTGCCGGTTGTCTGTGTGAAGCCTTTATCAACCCTTCCCTAATGCAGTGGTATCAAGGGTTGTAAGCAACGCATCCAGTGTCCGCTCCAGATCTTCTTTTGTTCCATCATTTGGAACAATGCGCTGTACTTTCTCCCGCAGCAATGTTTCCGAAATCTGGCTTTGGATGATCGCCTTTGATTTCTGTTCAGAATAACCGCGGTCCGATGCCAAACGACGGATCCGCTCCTCCTCCGGTACATAAACAAGCCATACCTCATCACACAAACTGTCACATCCGGTCTCATACATTAATGCTGTCTCTATCAGCAAAATACCGGAACGGGTACGATTTTGACGTATCGTATCCCGAATATATTCGATCACCGCCGGATGAATCACCTGGTTAAGCCAGTCACGAGCTCTCGCATCCGAAAAAACAATCTCTGCCAATGCTGCCCGGTCGATCGAGCCGTCCGATGAGACGATATTTTGTCCAAAATGCTCTACGATCTGACAATAAGCACTTCTTCTCGGTTCCATAACAACATGCCCCAATTCATCGGCGATCAGCAGTGTTGCTCCCAGTTTTTCCTGCAAACGATGCGCAGCATACGATTTCCCGCTTCCCACGCCCCCTGTAATTCCAATTACGTACATATCTAACCCTCTTCCCGAATATCAATGTGCCTCGTACCAATTTTTTCCTTCTTCTACATCAATAGACAACGGCACCTGCAACTGTGCGGCAAGCGGCATCTCTTCTTCTAAGATCCTCTTCACCTGCTCCTTTTCCTCGATCTTCGTTTCTACCAGCAGTTCATCATGCACCTGCAGCACAATGCGGGATTCTAACTGTTCCTCCTGCAAACGCTCTGCAACACGGATCATCGCAATCTTAATAATATCTGCTGCCGTCCCCTGTATCGGCGAATTCATGGCAACGCGTTCCCCAAAAGAACGCTGCATGAAATTACTGGATTTAAGCTCCGGCACGGGTCTGCGTCTGCCAAACATTGTCTGTGCATATCCGGTATCCTTTGCTTTTGCGACCAATTCGTCCAAAAATGTCTTGATCGCCGGATAACTCTCAAAGTATTTATGAATGATCTCATCCGCCTCTTTGCGCGAGATGGAAAGATCCTGACTAAGACCAAACGCGCTGATACCATACACGATACCAAAGTTTACTGCCTTGGCATTACGGCGCTGCAGATCCGTCACCTCCTCAAACGGCGTATGAAACACTTTGGAGGCCGTAGCACGGTGAATATCCTGCCCCTGTCTATACGCCTCGATCAAATGCTCATCGCCCGACATATGCGCTAACACACGCAGTTCGATCTGTGAATAATCCGCATCCAAAAACAGGAATCCGGACTTTGGTTCAAAGACTTTACGAAGCTGTTTGCCGAGCTCCATACGGATCGGAATGTTCTGCAGGTTCGGATCTGTACTGCTGATACGGCCGGTTGCGGTGATCGTCTGGTTAAATTTGCCATGGATACGATGATCTTCCTCTATAAATACCGGCAATCCATCTGCATACGTAGACTTCAATTTACTGACCTGACGATACTCTAAAATCTTATCGATGATCGGATCTTCCGTACGAAGTTTTTCCAAAATATCTGCCGAAGTTGAATAGCCGGTCTTGGTCTTTTTGGCAAACGGAAGCTTTAGCTTTTCAAATAGGATCACGCCAAGCTGCTTGGGTGAATTGATATTAAATTCTTCTCCGGCAAGATCGTAAATATCTGTCTCCAATGCCAAAACGCGGCGTTCCAACAGTTCAGACATTTCTTTCAAGACCTCTGCATTTGCCTGCACACCGAGTCGTTCCATTTCAAACAGATAGTATACCGTCGGCATTTCAATTTCTTCCATCAAGCCTAACATTCCCTCTGCCGCTAATTGCTTTTTCATCTCTGCCCACGCCATCAATGGAATGCAGGACAAATAGCCAAAATAGGATTTGAGGCGTTTTGCCGTCTCTTCCTCATCTATCCGCGCAAGCTGCGCAGCTAACGTCTCTTTGCCAAACAATTCCTGATAGGATGGCAATGTCATATGAAGATAATCACGCGCAATATCATCTGCCTGATACGTATCCTTCAGCGGATTTAACAAATACGCTCCGATACCCAGGTCGCGCAGACTGGCAAACGTTTTTTTGCGTTCCTGTTTCGTATCCAGCGCAAATCCATGCTGCTTTGCCGGCTCAATCCCATATGTCCGCACCTCCACCGGTTTCGTCAGGTGTAATGCATTTTTCCAATCTAATAATAAAATTTCAGAACCCTTTTTCTCAAGCCTATGATAGCCATCTAATATATCATTTCCGGTCACTTCTTCAGAAACGAGAATATAACCGGTATGACAATCTTCTCCCTCATAATAAGACAACGAAAAGCCAATGAAACCATATTCCTCGCCGTCTTCCTGTTCCATCCCGAGTTCTACGCTGTCTTCTGTAAAGACCAGACTCATCTGTCCGCCGCCTTTTTTGCTCTGACGTTTGCGGGCCGCTCCGGCACCTATCCAAGGATCTCCTAAAAACGCCACGCCGACAGCCTCCGGTGCAAGGTTGCATACATGATCTACAGCAGCATTCCATTCTTTCTTCGTGGTCCATTGTGTAAACTGCTCAAAATCAGGCACAACACTTTGTACTGTCTCACTGTCAAAACGAGAAAATAATGATTTTAACTCCAAACGTTTGATCCACTCAAATGCCTCCGACGTAAAGAGATTTTCCAGTTTTGCGTCCTCCAATGTGACATCGATCTCACAATCTGTTTTGATCGTGGCAAGTTGCTTGCTTAGCTTGGCAAGTTCCGGATTTGCACGAAGCAATTCTCTTGCACGCTTTGGCTCAACTTCTTCCAAATGCTCATAGGCCGCTTCCACTGTTGGAAAAGCTGTCAGGATCTTGACAGCAGTTTTCTCTCCGATACCCGGTACGCCCGGAATATTATCTGCAGAATCTCCCATCAGACCTTTCATATCAATAATCTGCTCCGGCTTTAGTCCGTATTTATCGATCACGTCCTGCGTATGATAATTTTCAATCTCCGTTCCCCCCCGCTTCGTCTTTGGAATACGGATCATAATACGATCCGACGCAAGCTGCAGCAGGTCACGATCTCCCGACACGAGCGACACATCCATATTTTTGCTCTCCGCTCTGCGGGCCAAAGTTCCTAACAGATCATCTGCCTCATACCCTTTCTGCATCACGAGCGGAACATGCATAGCACGAAGCACATCCTGGATCACCGGCACCTGTTCTCTTAACTCGTCAGGCATCCCCTTTCTGGTGCCCTTATACTCCTGATACATTTCATGGCGAAACGTCGGATGTTTCACATCAAAAGCAACAATAAAATAATCCGGTTTCTCCTCCTCCAGGATCTTGAGCATAATATTCAAAAAACCATAAACGGCGTTCGTATGCATCCCTTCCGAATTGGTGAGATCCGGGAGTCCGTAAAACGCCCTGTTTAATATACTGTGTCCATCGATCAATACTAATTTTTCACGCATAAGCTTTCTCCATCATCTACAATTGCAAGATCATGCCAACGCACAACAACACAAAGCACAGGATCTTTGCAATAAATTTAATCTTATATTTATACAGGTAGTCCTCAGCAGACAGCAGTTTCTGCTCGGAATCCATTTTCAACGCACTCATATTATCGCTTTCCAAAAAACGCATTCCCATCAACAGCGTATAGTATACGTCATACTCTTCCTTGCAATCCGGACAATGCTCCATATGATACAAAAAAGCATCCAGATCCGATATGCTCAACTGATCATCAATAAAAGGGATGACATGCTTCTGCGTTTCCATACAGCTCCACATTTTTCTTTTCATACTGTTTGCCTCCCGCAGGTATTGAAAAGTTTATACTGCCTATCAGCAATTTTCTATTAGGATAAAAGACCCTTTGACACCTTAATCCTATTAAAAAAGCAAAGCCAGCGCTTTGCTTTGCAAGAATTGCTAAAGCAATTCTTGGTGGCATAACGCCACACTATAAGCAGTTTCCTATAAATTAACAAAAAAAGGAAGCCATCGGCTTCCTTTTCGTAAATATATGCATCAGGAGGGATTTGAACCCTCACGAGGTCACCCCCGACGGATTTTGAGTCCGTTGCGTCTGCCGTTCCGCCACTAATGCGTCTTGTGTTGTCACAACGATATAGATAATATCATGCTTTTTTGTATTCGTCAAGTGTTTTTTGTGAACTTTTCAAAAAAATCAGTTTGGTACTAAAATAGTTCACGATGGATAACGTCAAACAAACCACAACCTTTGCCTGCAATCCTTTTACGCCAAGCAATGCACCATCTATTCCCATCTGGTACAACTGCGGCTGCAAAAAGATCTCTAACAAACCTGTCACGCCTCTCGCTGTTGCAAATGCACAAAATTCACGCAATACACGTCTCATTCCCCAAGATCTGCTCTCAAATACGTATATTTTGTTGGTTACATACGCAAATATAAGCGTCATTGCAAAGGAACCCGCATTCGCTAATTCCATTGGCAAAAATGTAACCAGTAAAGAATATATCCCCCAATTAAATACTGTAGCACTGACCCCCATCACTACATACATCAGCGATTCTTTATGCTGCATAATTACCTCATTTCTAACATTTAATCGTTACACAACTTTTCCTATTATACAGAATTCACAAAAAAATGCAATCTTTTTCGACAAAAATCATTGCCTCAAACTTGCCATACCCCAAATCCTCCACAACAACATATTGCTTATTATGTCAGCAATAAATAAACTATTTTGCAGCCACCAAAGAGCGATTTCTTCCATCAGAGAACTATAGTAATCGCCTTGCCGCATTTTCGTTTTTTGTGATTTCTAGATTTTGTTGTCTCTGATGATTGAATTACATGCCTTTCCATGCTAAGATTTGACGGAAGCGCCATCATTTGTTACATTATTCTTGCATAATTTTAACAGTGTATATCCGCCTTTGATGCCTGCCAAAATGCGTCAGACCGGAGTATACAGAAATGGAGATGAACACATGATTGCAATTATAATGGCAGTGTATAATGGCGAAACCTATCTGAATGAACAGATTGATTCGCTGCTTTCCAATACAGAAAAGGACTTTGTTCTGCACATCTTTGACGACGGCTCTACAGACCGTTCTGCGGCCGTGATCCAATCCTACACAGATAAGTATCCGTCAAAGATCTTTTATCACCGCAATGTAACGAATCAGGGCGTGATCCATAACTTCTTGAACGGATGCCTGCAAGTGGATGCAGATTATTATATGTTCTGCGATCAGGATGATGTCTGGCTTCCGGAAAAGATTGCTCATTCTGTCGAAGCCGTAAAGCTGGCGGAAGCACAGTCCCCAAATGTTCCGATTGCTCTGTTTGGTGATGCTCGTGTTGTCGATGATTCCCTGCAGCAGTTGCATCCATCTTTCCAACAGATGAGCGGTTACCACACAGATGCTTTAGATGTGGCTCATTTATTGATGGAAAATAAACTGATCGGCTGTACAATGTTATTTAACCGCGCGCTGCGCGATAAGCTAACCGATACGGTACCGGACGGCCTTCGTATGCATGACTGGTGGATCGCATTGATCGCCTCGGCATTTGGACGCATTATTTATCTGGATGAACCGTTATTATTATACCGCCAGCATACCGGCAATGTTGTCGGCGGCAGTTCCCGGTCGCATTATATCACAAACCGTGTAAAGCATCTGACGGCACAGCGACAAGTACTCTATGACACTTGTAAGCAGGCAGAAGTCTTTTTGACGATCTATAACGATCAGCTGACGGAGACGCAAAAACGCCTCGTATCCCTCTTTGCCGGTCTTCCATCCGCAAATTGGTTTACAAGACGTTATTTGATCTTACGTTATCATTTTCTTAAAAGTGGTCTGCTACGCAACCTCGGTGTCCTGCTGATCATTTAGCGTGTGATTAACGGCCACTCCCATGCCAAGAAGCACAAAAAAGATCGGGGCTACTGCGATACAGGAATCGTTGGATAATCCCATGATCAGGTAACCGATCACACTGACAAGAAGTGCAGCACCTATTTTCGGCAGATATCCACGCATCGAAGCATTCCAAAACAGACGGATCGAGGATACCACATACCATAACACAAAGGTCAAAAAAGCGATCAGAGATGGGATCCCTGTCTGAGCCGCAATCTGCAAATACAGGCAGTGCGGTTTACTGATCATTTCACCGCTGTGTCCGGAATTATACAGACCGACCAGGTCATCGTTTGGAAACGCGATCAAAAAAGTGTCCGGTCCCGTTCCTAAGAGCGGATGTGCTTTCAGCAGATTCCAGGTTTTCGCCCAAATATATCCACGATTATTCGCTAACGAGTAATGTTTTTCCAAATAAGAGAATCCCTCTTTCGCTTTCTTCATACGAAACAAAGCATTTCCCCCCGCCACAACATAATATCGGTTATCATTTTTAACCAATTCATTTGTAAAGATCCACTTTTTTTGTTCATTCTGTTCTTTGCCATCTACCACCGTTTTACGCGAAGTCACGACATAAAATCCATGAAACGACTCTTTGGATATCGTTCCGACACGCACAGGAAAACGGGGATCATCTACTTGCCGTTCCTGAGAGTCATCTGCCGGGCCGGCAGTGACTTTCGTTCCCTTTTCATCGGTAAGCAAAACTCCGGCATCTGCTTCTTTTCCCTCCAAAGCCATATGTAACTCATGTCCATTCATCGTAAAAATCACATCGCGATCCGTCTCGACCGCTGTTAGTGCGTACTTTTCCTGCTCTGCCTGAAACATCCCCTGCATACGTGTGATCAACACATTGTGGTTATAAGCATTAACTCCCGCAAAGGCAGCCACACCCAGAGCGATCACACCGGCAGCGATATACCAACGCCGAAACAGATATTTGCGCAAAAGCAGTGCAAGCAAAATCCCACCTGCTGCCAGTGCAATAATTCCCGCACGAGACTGCGATGCAAAAACGCACAAGAACAGTCCTGCAATGAGAATGGCATATCCCATCTTATGCCACCATTTTCGTGCAACGACAAACAGTGCGCTCAGCAAAGGGATCGTCAATACACCATAAAAACCTACATAATTCGGATTGTACAGCGTCATATAGGTCCGTCCTTTACCAAACTTAAGCGACACATGACCGATCAGATCGGAATTGGTGATAAACAACTTTTGAAATGTCTTACACGCAACCGGATCCATGCCGAATGCCTGACACACTCCAAACGCTGTCAAAACAACAATACCGGCCACAAACCACGGAAGCAGCCTTTTGACTGCATGCTCCTCCTGCAAATGAACATACGCATATATTGTCAACAGTACATAGCCTAACAACATCCAAACTGATTCATATTGTTCATAAATCCCCCGAAATGATCTTGCCCGGTCCACCGACAAGCAGGCTGCCACAAGGCAAAGACCGCCATAGACCAGGAGCGCCATAAACGCTTTATGTAATGATATCTTTTTTTCTTCGCTAAAAACCATATAAAACGTCAGAAACAACATAACACCAAAGGTCACGTAAAGCCAAATTGCTTTCACATACAAAAAGAAATCGATCGTTGTCTGTGAACCGGTATACCAGTTATATTTTGTCAGACCGGTATTCACATCACATTCATATAATAATGCCGGAATGACCGCTAATACTGCGATCAATGGTATCAAATACAACATCGGATATTTCTGCTGTGTAACCTTTTGGTTTGATCTCTTTGCACTCATCTGCCTGTTCCTCCTTTGTCCGGTGTCCTTCCACTCTGTGTCCCGGGATCCGGCTGTTCTCCCGGAACCCCCTCAGCAGCAGATGGTTTCAATACTGTTTTCAATGTCATAAGGATCAGCTTGATATCCTGCCACAGAGAATAATTTTCAATATAAAACAGATCCAATTTCAACTTATCATATGGCGATGTATTATACTTGCCATACACCTGTGCGTATCCCGTCAGTCCTGCTTTTACGCGGGTTCGAAAGCGAAATTCCGGCATATCACGCTCATACGCCTGTATCATCTCCGGCCGTTCCGGTCTTGGACCCACAAAGGACATATCCCCCTTCAAAATATTAAACAACTGCGGAAGTTCATCGAGTCTGCTTGCCCGTAAGAAACGACCCACCACCGTAACACGGTCATCATGCCTGGATGCAAGTACCGGTCCTTCACTGCTCTCTGCATCCACCACCATACTTCGAAACTTAATGATCGTAAACAACTGATCATCTTTGGTACAACGCACTTGTCGATAAAAGACCGGCCCGCCATCGCAAAGCTTCACAGCTGCACTAACGAGCACCAGGATTGGTGAGGTCACAACCAACAGTACAAACGACAATACCAGATCTAACAGTCTCTTAAGCAGTCTTTCGTCAAAACTTAACGCATATCCCCGCGACAACAAGAACGGTGTATCAAAGACATGGATCCTCTCTGCCCCCATCAGGATCAGATCGGATAATTTAGGTACAACGTACGCTCTTTTTTCACACATATAACAGTATTTTAGCAGATCATTACGGCACTCTGCCGTAATATCTCCTATGATAACAGCGTGGAAGTCCTGCATTTTCTGCTTGATCGCTTCCATCCCCTCCGCAATATTGATCGAATCATAAATAGCATATTTATCCCGTCTCGTCTCGACCTTATAGATCAGATCCTTAGCGGAACGTTCACCATAAATCAACAGTAATTTCCAGGGTTGAAAAATCGAATTGTAAAAATAGATCACCAACGAATTCCAAATGGTTGTCACCACCATCTCTGCTGCCATGATCAGGCACAAAACGAACGGATTTACAAAACCAAACGCTAACAGTGATATAATAAAATAAAACAAGATATTCGTTAGCAATAAACTCAAAAATTGGGACAATAATACCTCGATTCGGCGATACTGCCCAATCTTTAAGCTGCCATACATATTAGAAAAGAATAACAGCATCATACCATAGAGGGCGATCACCACGTAATGTCCTCTACGGTAAAATGTAATCACATACATCGTACCTGCATAATAACGATACCAGCCTGCAGCAAATAAGAGGCAGAGCAATAAAATATTTATGAATGAGGCTATAAACAAGATCAGCCTTTTATATGGATCGTACTTCTTCATAAACTCCTTCCTTTTTGTCCTGCTTCGTATTTGTTGCTCATCAGCTGTGCTTTTTCATTAGTTTATCAAGTCCCTGATGCTTAATATTGGCTAAGGAGCGGAAAATATGCTCATTGGCAAGACGTTCTGCCGTCTCCTCATCCTTTTTCTTGAGTGCTTCTAAAATAGCTCCATGCTCCTCGCCTGCCTTAGAGGCACGCTCTCTGGACGACAGCGTATTCTTACGGACTCGCTCTACGTAATGGTGATAATCCGTCAAAATATGTTCTAATACCTTACTGCCGCATGCCTGATATAGCAGCAGATGAAAACGGTTATCTAATTCAAAGATCTGATCCCAATGCTCTTTCTCAATATGGAACTTGCTTAAATAAACAATCTCCTCTAACTCTTCCAACTGCTCTAACGTAATATGCTCACAAGCCCATTTGGCACAAAGTCCCTCCAAGTAAGAGCGCATCACATAAATGTCATAAATATCTTTCGCTGTAATACCTTTGACATAAGCCCCCTTATTCGGAATGATTGAAACCAGGCCCTCTAACTCCAATTGACGAAGCGCCTCTCGTACCGGTGTTCTGGAAACACCCAACTCTTTACTGATCGCCGCTTCTTTCAGTTCACAGTTCTCTTCATAATTCCCTGCAAGAATGTCCTCCCTCAATTTATTAAACACTCTTCCACGCAAAGAATATTGATCATTGTCGTTCATAATTTCTCCATTTCTGTCCACACGGATTGGATTTTATTTATCATAACCGTTTGGATTATTTGACTGCCATCTCCAGGAGTCCGCACACATCTCCTCGATGCCGTTCTCCGCTTTCCAGCCAAGCTCTTTAGCTGCCTTTGACGGATCACAATAACAGGTCGCGATATCACCTGCTCTTCTCGGCTCGATCGTATATGGGATCTTAACGCCAGTCGCTTTTTCAAAATTGTGCACAATATCTAATACACTGTATCCGACACCGGTTCCCAAATTATAAATCTTAAGACCGCAATCTTCTTGGATCTTATCGATTGCTTTAACATGACCCTTGGCAAGATCTACAACATGGATATAATCACGAACTCCCGTTCCGTCCGGTGTATCATAATCGTTGCCGAAAACACCAAGTTTCTCTCTCTTGCCTGCTGCCACCTGTGTAATATAAGGCATCAAATTGTTCGGGATGCCATTTGGATTCTCTCCCATTTTACCACTCTTATGTGCTCCGATCGGATTGAAATAACGGAGCAGGATAATGTTCCAGTCATTATCCGCACGATACAGATCCATAAATATCTGCTCTAACATCGATTTCGTCCAGCCATAAGGATTGGTACACTGTCCCTTCGGACACTCCTCTGTGATCGGCACAAACGCCGGATCACCATATACGGTTGCCGAAGAAGAAAAGATCATATTTTTCATATTATATTTACGCATCACTAATAGCAGATTTAACGTTCCGGCAATGTTATTCTGATAATACTCTAACGGTTTCTCTACGGATTCTCCCACTGCTTTAAGGCCGGCAAAATGAATGCATACATCCGGTTTATCTTCCTCAAAGATCTTCTCTAACAACGGAGCATCTGCAATATCTCCCTTATAGAACTTAACCGGTTTGCCGGTAATCTCTCGAACACGGTTTAATGCCTCTTCACTGGCATTATACAAGTTGTCAAGAACGATCACCTGGTGTCCTGCCTCCAAAAGTTCCACACACGTATGACTTCCAATGTAGCCTGCTCCACCTGTCACTAATACGTTCATGTTGTCCTCCATTCTGCATGCCAAAACAGCAGATTCACGGAATCTGCCATATGCCTGCTGCTATTATGCAAATCTTTCAAAGAACAGTATACTGCATTTCATCATTTTTGAAAAGGGAACAATTTCGTTTTGCTTTTCCATATCCGGTATGATACACTTTAAATACATTATTAAGGAAAAAGGGGTACGAACAAACGGTATGCTGTTAAAGATAAAAATGTGGATTGCACGAATGTGTCAATATATTCTATATTTTACGGTTCCCCTAAAAAAGAACCGTATCATGCTCTATGCACACCACCGCAGTGGTTATGTCTGTAACCCCGGTGCGTTATTGCGCTATTTGGAAGCAAATCATCCCGGCCAGTGGGATCTCATCTGGGTTACCGAATATCCGGAGAACCTTCCACAACTTCCCGGCGTCCGTATATGCGGAAGACGAAGTTTCCAATATTTTCGAACTTTTATCCGAACAAAGATCTTTATTACCAACGATATGGTCGATGAAAATCTGATCAAAAAGCCCGGTCAGATCTTTATAAGCACATGGCACGGCGGCGGTGCCTACAAAAAGGTAGGCATAAGTACCTGTGCGGAAAGTAAAGAAATGGCACGACATTTTCGTAAATGGTATGGCAGACTGGATCATTTTGTCTCCTCCTGCCGTAAATGCACGACGAATTATACCGAAGCGTTCCATCTGCCTGCGGCTTGTTTTTTGGAGATCGGCAGTCCGCGCAATGATATTTTTTGGCAGGACCCGGATATGGCACTACGACAGGTTTATGAATTTTATCATCTTGACCCTGACACGCAGATCCTGCTATATGCGCCCAGTTTTGCAGCAAATCTGCCGGACAGAGACGATCTGGTTTCATTAACGGCAAATATCACCGCTTGGAAGCAGGTCCTATCTGATCTTACGAATACAACCGGCAAGCGATGGGTACTTATGTACCGTACACACCATTTTGCTCCGGCCTCTTGCGATACAACAAATGAACTTTTTATCGACGGCAACCGTTACGACGATATACAGCCGTTGCTCCTTGCAGCTGCAATGTTAGTTACCGATTATTCGTCCTGTATGTGGGACTTTGCGCTGACCGATCGTCCGATTTTTGTTTTACAGGATATTATCAAAGCTTATGAGCAGTCGGATCGTGGATTTTTCGTTTCGCCGCAAAGCTGGCCCTACACGAAGATCCGCTCTTTACAGGAGATCCCGGCTAAATATGCTGTTTGGGACGACAAAGACAACTATCACAAACATTTTGAGCAGATGGGCTCCTTTGAAACAGGACACGCCTGCGAACGACTGACGGATGTGATACTAACACATACGATGACACCAAGGAAAAACTCTGGAGGGAAACACCATGACAAGAAATAAACACATATGGATCTTTAATGCCGGAAACAGCTACAGCGGCAATCCAAAATGGCTGTTTGAATATATCCGCAGACATCACCCGGACATTCGCACTGTATGGATGTGCTACCACAAAGATGTCAGGAACTATGTGAAACGGCTCGGCTATGAGGCCTGCCTTTTTGATTCCACCGCCGGCAAAACTATTATGAAGGAAGCCGGAGTTTATGTTGTCGAAATGTGTAAAGAAGTTTTTCAGCCGGAATTAGAGGGGATCACGATACTCAATTTGTGGCATGGTGTTGGCTGCAAAAGTATTGAACGAAAAGTAACCGGCGGCTTTCTACAGGAACGCATTGCCAAAAAATATATCCGCAACAACCGCATCTACAAAAATGCGCAGCTCTTCTTAGTGACCTCGGAATTGATGGAGAAACACTTTATGGAACAATGCGGCATTGATGAAGAATTGTTGATCCGCGCCGGCTATCCACGCTGTACCGTAACCGATCCGATCTGCACTTATCAACACGATATACGTGCCATAAAAGGGCTTTCTGACGATGCACGTATCGTAGTTTATGCACCGACCTACAGAGATTACGCCAAAGAAAACTTTATCAAAGCTGCGATTCCGGATATGGGCAGACTAACGCAGGTTTTACAGGAAGAAAATATATTACTGGTTCTCAAAATGCATCCTTTAGTAGAAAAAGATACTGAATATCTACAGGTAAAAGTACAGTATGAACATTGCCCAAACCTGTTATTTTGGGATAATGCCAACGATATTTATGAAATTTTTGAGGATGTCGATGCGGCGATCATCGACTATTCTTCCATGTTTTATGACTTTATGGCACGCGGCGTCCGAAAGTTTATCCGCTATCTAAACGGTGATGAAGAAGATCTCCGCGACTTTGTATTTGACGTCAAAGAAATGACCTGTGGCGAGATCGCAACGAACTTTGAACAGTTGCTGCAGGCATTGCAAACATTAACGGAATCACCGGCCGAAGAACTCGACCGCTTAAACCACTTATTTTGGTCGTATTCCAACGAAAATGCCTGCGAGATCATTATAGAACGCGCACTTCAATTTACTCCTTTGATGCGCCAGCTCCCAACGCTGTACAGCTTTGATATATTTGACACACTCATCTCGCGCAAGTGCCTCTATCCAACGACGATTTTTAGTTATGTGCAAAGCAAAATGTGCACCGGCACGATGGACTTCCCGTCATATCTGCTGACAAATTATTCTGCCGTCAGACAGCAGTGCGAGCAGAATGTGCGTGAATACTACAAAAAGTCTGTATTGCTGCGCAACGATGATCATTTTGAGATTCAGTTTAAAGAAATCTTTGACCACATGGCAGCACTATATGGTCTTGACGATATGCAGAAAGATCAGTTAATGCAATGGGAGATTGAAGGAGAACTTGAAGCCGGTATTCCGCTTGTGCCACAGATTTCCTTACTCAAAAAATATATTGCAGAGGGAAACGACATTGTTCTGATCAGTGATATGTATCTGCCTAAGGAAGTGATCGTAAAGCTTCTTCAGAAAGCAGATCCACTATTAGCAACGCTTCCTTTGTATGTATCCAGTGAAGTCGGACATCAAAAGACAACCCGCAAACTGTTTTTGCACGTATATTCAGATCTTGACTACTGCTACGAAAAGTGGATCCATATCGGCGATAACCGATTTGCTGATCAGGTACAGCCGGAAATGCTCGGCATACAGACTGCACCGATACCGGTTCCGGAATGGACGCCATATGAAAAACGTCTGGCAGATTACAGCAGCCACTATGAGTTTCGCTGTGTTGCTAAGCAGATACAATCTTTCCGCCTTACGCATCCCGCCCCGGAAGAGCAGTTTGCCTATTGCTATGCGGCACTCTATCTCGTCCCTTACGTAGTGCATGCCGTATCGCATGCCGTCAAGCAGGGTTACCGGACACTGTATTTCATTTCCCGTGACGGACATTATCTAAAACAGATTGCAGATGAAGTGATCGCCTCCAAGGGATATTCCATCCGCACCAAATATATTTACGGATCCAGAAAAGCTTGGCGGATCCCATCCTTTATTGATCATGTTGACGAAGAATTTTTTAGCGAATACGGCAGTCTGATGGGGATCCAGTCCTTTACCGGGCTGTTATCAGCTCTATGTCTTACAGAGGCGAATTTCGATCGTTTCTTCCCGGAGCTTGGCTATGTAAAACATGCAAAACGATACTCCGTCAAATTTATGCAGGAAATATGTGGCATACTGAAAAACAGCTCCGCTTATCGAGACTATTTACTTCAAATAGCTGCTCAAAAAAGAAGCGCTGTGATTGCTTATTTACAACAAGAGATTACTTTTAAGGAATCCTTTGCTTTTATCGAATACTGGGGGCGTGGCTATACACAGGACTGTCTGACCAGACTTCTTAGTGAAGCAGCCGGATATACCATTGATACGCCGATGTATTACGTCCGCTCTATTTACCCGACGGTAGGACATTCCATTCGATACAACTATTCTTCCAATATGCATTCTCTTGTTTTTGTGGAGAGCATTTTTGCAAATGTTCCCTACGAAACAGTACAACGCTATGAGCGTGCAGAGAATGTCTGGAAACCGGTACTCACACCGAACAATAACAATGTCAGACTGCATGCGGCACTCGAAACATATCTGCCGACATTTTGCCATGACTTTTTGTCCTTACAATTACAAGACGAGGAAACCGTTGGCAGACTGTTATACAATTTCGGACTTGCTTACTTTAGGCCGGATACGACAGATCCCATCTTGCTGAACGTCTTCTCGAACCTAAAGGACTCTGTCGCGCTTGGCGAAAAAAGCGAAGAATATGCTCCGCCGATCACTTGTAAAACGATCATAAACTGGATGCGTGGAAACTCTTTTCATACAAAAGACCTCGAGATTTCCATGAAAAAATCCTCACTGCCTTTCCGTGCCATCTACCGCGGGTACGCCTGGTACTGTAAAGATGTCCGCGATAGGATCCGTCGCAGACAGGGCAAAAAAATTTATTAAAGAATGGACGGTTATTATGAAACATATCGACTATTATTTTTCACGTGCTGTAAGCCTCCTGTTTCTTGGTTTACTCACGATCCTCTGCTACTGTGCAGGCATGACCTTAAACAGTCACGCCACACAGTTTTACAAACTATTTGACCATCCGCAGATTTTCGTGTGGGTGATCGCTTTCGTTGTGATGATCGGCAGCATCACATGGTACCGACTGACAAATCACTCTGTCCGCAGCAAATATCTTACGACCATCCTGCTCGTCGCATTACTTTTTACCTTGCAGATGATCGTATTATTTGTATTACATCCGGTGCAGATCACGGATGCCTATATTATTCGCGATCAGGCAGCCGCCATTGCGAATGGCACCGATCAACAGATCAACTATAATACGCAAACACACTACTTTATTGATTATGGAAACAACTATTTCTTTCTGACTTTGTGTGTAGTTTTTTACAAATTACTGAACCTACTATCGATATCTGATGACATACTCGCTTTCGGCATATTGAATGTATTGTTCATTGATGTATCTATCTGGTTTGGGTACCGTTTCATCAACTGCTGCCGCAAAGATCTTACATCCATATATTTACTGCTGTGCGTACTTAACCCATTAAACTATCTGTTTATACACTGGAGTTACACTTGTACCTGGTCACTGCCATTTATGACAGGGATCCTATATCTCTATGCAAGATCACGCCACACACATCAGCCGGGGTACCGATGGCTCTGCCGGCTGGCTATCGGAATATGCAGTATTATTGGTCTTTACCTGCGCCCGACCATTCTGATCCCGACGATTGCCCTTCTGTTGATCCTGAGCATTCGGAGGCTCTTTCAGCACAAACATCAGGTGCAGTCAAACCAACATCCATTATATTGCAAAGTGATCTCCGGAATATGTCTCTGTGCTCTTTTGGTCCTGTGTTTCTGTGGCATCCGTTACACCGCACACTACTATGCCCCGGAACGTTCCGGCAACTTTCCTGCCACCCATTGGCTCATGATGGGATTGTCAGCCGATGGAACCTTTCAGCTCGAAGAGGAACAGTATACGCAAAGTTTCCAGACGAAGTCCCAAAAAGTGCACGCCAATCTTGGCAAGATCAAAGAACGATTAATGGACTATGGAATTTCCGGACTTACCAGACACAGCCTGCGCAAACTTGCTGTGACATGGGGCGATGGTTCTGCCCGCTATTTTCTGCGCACCGGCGAAAATGATCGAGTCCAGCCATTAACACTGCTTGACAGCGAACAGACAGATTTCATGATCGTATACTGTCAGGCCTTTCGTCTTGCAACAATGCTGCTTGCTGCGGTCTCTCTATTGTCCAAACACGGCAAACGATTAGAGGATCCACTATTTCCTGTGGTTCTTACTGTATTTGGCGGCATCGTATTCTATCTTCTCTGGGAAGCAAAAGCAGAATACAGCATTCCTTTTATCCCGATCCTGCTATGTTTGTCAGCGGATGGCGTGCAAGCCGCCCAGTCGTTCCAACATGGAGCAATACCTGCCAAACGCGTACGACAGACAATGCTTATGTGCCTGTCTGTCACGATTTTTCTTACGTTATGTGCCTTTTCCTCCTTTACCGTACAGCCCGTCACACAAAAAAAATACTCTGTAAATGTTCATACAGAGCATTTTTCACGGTTTATAAATATGGAGCAAACGAACATTTCAACAATCTCACAGACATTTTATGCACGTCATGCGTTTAACACACTGAAGATCCGTGCTAAGGCAAATGGTACAGATTCAAACTATGCCCTGACTTTGCTGCAAAACGGCCAAACGTTATATCAAACTAATCTGGATCACACAGCCATAGCCGATAATTATATTACGCTTTCTATTCCAGTTCAGAAGCCAAAGAAAAACACACGTTATGAGCTAAAGATTTCTGCATCAGATGCCTCCAAGGGGGATGGGATCCTCTTCGGATACCGGCTGTCAAAAACGCTTGGCAACTATCCCGGCTCATTGCACCTTGACGCCGGAAATGTTCCCTATGATCTGTTTTTGCAGGTTTACCAAGAGCAGCAAATACCTTATATGTCGATCAGCAGCTATCTGATGTTTGCCGGTCTCTGGTGCAGCATGATATTGCTGATCTTCTATTGCTGGAGAGAGGAAGCTTTCACGGTTTGTGATGCCATATAGGCGTCGCAGACCGTATTGACATCTCCTGTCTGCATGATTGTTCCTTTATTAATCCAAACCGCGTGATCGCATAATTTCTTAACCTGATCGATCGAATGGGATACAAAGACCAGTGTTGTTCCGCCGTCTAACATCTCTGACATTCTCTTCAAGCACTTTTGCTGGAAAGCATAATCCCCCACAGCAAGTACCTCATCCACGATCAAAATATCCGGGTCTACGACCGTTGCCACCGCAAAACCAAGTCTTGCACGCATTCCGGAAGAAAAATTTTTGATCGGCGCATCAAGAAAATTTTCTAACTCCGCAAATTCCACGATCTCATCGAAATGCTGTCTCATATATTCCATCGAATGTCCTAATATTGTTCCATTCAGGAAAATATTTTCACGAGCGGTCAGATTCGGGTCAAACCCGGCTCCCAATTCCAAAAGCGGGGAAATATTCCCGTTACGGATAATTTTTCCTTTATACGGCTTTAACACTCCACAGATTGCCTTCAAAAGAGTCGACTTCCCCGATCCATTAGAACCGACCAACCCCCATGCTTCTCCTTTATGCACCAGAAAAGACGCATCTTTTACCGCCAAAAATTCCTGAAATAATAACTCTCTCTTGACCAATTTGACAAAATACTCTTTCAAATTGTCAATCTTTTCCGATGCCATATTAAAACGTATCGTAACATTTTTCACATCAATCACTACATCACTCATAACCTATCCCCTTTTTATCCGACGTTTTATACACAACCTTCGCACACCCAATCGGTCGTATGTCCACATATTACTTACTCAAACTTCCCATACCTCAAATCCTTCACAACCATATATTGCTTATTATGTCAGCAACAAATAAACTATTTTGCAGCCGGTAGTCTGACTTGTTCTGCCGGCAGCGAACTAAGATAATTGCCGCAGAACGCAGAGTTTTTGAGTGATTTCTTATTTTGTTAAGTCTCTGATGAATAC